>Ga0123353_10001162_pt1 | contig 32112 bp, 17 predicted proteins | sample TergutLab28metaG_3_FD_92763 | JGI IMG/M metagenome (GOLD analysis project Ga0123353, IMG submission 92763) | Labiotermes labralis P3 segment gut microbial communities from Petit-Saut dam, French Guiana - Lab288 P3 | ecosystem: Host-associated > Arthropoda: Insects > Digestive system > Gut ... | reverse complement strand
TGGCCAGCGACCTGCGCACCGTAGCGATGGAGTTGTTTCACTCGCGGCAGTATCAGCAATTGCTGCCGGTTCGGGGCGTTGGCCTGCGGTGCACCATGTTATCCCATAACACCGATCCGGTGCAGACCGATATGTTTTTTGACGCACAGAAATACGAAGGCAAGGAGCGGCTAGAGGGCGCCGTCCGGTCCCTGCAGGACCGCTACGGAAGCAAATGCATTCAACTGGGCGTGATGATGACCGATGCGAAGATCGCCCGTGTGAGCCCAAAGGAGCTGCATGTTCAGCCGGCGGCTCCTTATTATCACTGATAGGAGAGATCGTGATGGAACTGCGCAAACGAGACGAGAGCCCCGCAAAAGAATTTGTGGACGTGATGGCCATTCACTGGTGTGAAAACGGAGCCATTGAACCCAAGCGCATTCATCTAAAAAACGGAACGATCCTTCTTGTGTCCAGGGTATTTGCGGTGACGCGGGCGGCTTCTTTGCGGGCGGGCGGCCAAGGCATGCGCTACGAATGCCGTGTAAACAACGCAAGGGACGGCTTGGAATTTCGGATATACCTGTTTCACGACGGCGATTACTGGTTCATCGAAAAATCCAGAAACGGGCGCGGCATTATGTGCGTGGACGATCATCTAGATTCTGAAGACACGTTCTCCTTCATTCTGTAGCGCTTTGCTTTCGGGCTTTTTTTGCAGTATTTGGCGAAATTCAAAACCCGGGCCTATTGATTTTTTAAATCATATCCTGTAAAATGACCCGCATAGAAACACATTCGACATATGGCGAGGCCTGTTCACAACTGAGATTCTCTGGCATTTCGCACCTGGGTTGCCCATAAGTATAAAAACACCGTTCTATTGTATATTTGGGAGCGAAAACCCCATTTTTAGCATAAAAACGATGAGCCCGGTGCGATTGCGAGGTATTGAAGAGAGTGGATTCCCAAAGTCAACAGCTGTGCCTTCGTTGCATGCGACCAAAAATAGAGGATAGAAAATGCCCCTTCTGTGGATTCGTCGAATCCGATTATGCGCCCACGCCTCATCATTTGCTGCCCAGAACCGTTCTGCACGGCCGATACGTGATTGGCTCTGTGATAGGGGAGGGCGGTTTTGGCATCACCTATCATGGCTGGGACATGAACGTGGAACGGATCGTAGCGATCAAAGAATATTTCCCCATTGGTTTTGCCACGCGCAATAACGCCACCGGCGCTTCGATCACCGGCGTTGGCGACACCGACGATTCCACATTCCAGCGCGGGCGCAAGGCCTTTATCCACGAGGCCCGCACCCTGGCCCGCTTTTTCTCCCATCCGGGCGTGGTATCCGTGATCGAATATTTCGAAGAAAACGACACGGCTTATATTGCCATGGAATACATCGAAGGCATGAGCATGGAGCGCTATGCCGTAGAAAACGGCGGCAAGCTGAGCGTCCAGCGCACACTCGATTTGATGCGCCTGCCCATCGATTCGCTGGTGGCCGTACACGCCGGCAAATTGCTCCATCGGGACATCAGCCCCGACAACCTGATCATCGACCCCGAGGGATACGTAAAACTCATCGATTTTGGCGCGGCCCGCTTTATTGTAGACGAAACCTCGCGGATGAGCATGACCGTCGTGCTGCGGCCATCCTACGGCGCGTTCGAGCAATATTCCAGCTCAGCCGATCAACAGGGGCCGTGGACCGATGTCTATGGTTTGTGCGCTACCGTCTACCGGCTGATCACCGGCCAAAAGCCCGAGGAGTCCATCATCCGGCTGCAAAAAGAGCAATTGGGGAAGGGAGCGCTGATGCGGCCCTCCCAGCTGGGCGTAAAAATCGATCCGGCTGTGGAAGAAGCGTTGATGCAAGGGTTGGCGGTGCTTCCGGAAAAGAGGATCCGCTCGATGCAGGAGCTTCGCGCGGCGCTCTACAAGGATTCGCCGCCCTCGCCTGTGCCCTTGCCCCGGCCATCCTTCCTTGCAGGGATGAAGAAATTCGTTACGGCGCGCAATGCCGCCATCGGTATGGGCATCGCCGTGGTGGCTACCATAGGTGTTTTGTTGCTCATCACAGGGCAAAAGGACGATGTACCAGCCGTGCCAACCACGGCGCCGAGCACACCTCTTGCGGCGACATCGGCGCCTGCCTCCACGCCAGCGCCTACCCCTGACCCAACCCCTGTGCCGCCGCCGGTGTCCTTCAAGGATCCTGTGTTTGAGAAACTGGTGCGCAACGCTATGGGCGTAGGGGCGGATCAGCCGGTCTACGCGCATCAGCTCAGCAACCGCACGGCGCTGATGCTGGGGCCGGGCACGGTGTCCTTCCGTCGGCATGGGGATCCCTTTGAATCTGTCGGAGAGGAACCGATCACAAGCCTGGAGGACCTGGCGTTGTTCCCGGCGCTCAAGAGCCTGGTCATCTGTGGCAACGAGATCGGGGATTTGTCCTATATATCGAGATTGACCAATCTGGAGCGCTTGCACATCGAGAACGTGCCTGCCCATTTGGATCTGTCCGTCGTAGCCGGCCTTCGGTCGGTGGTCGATCTAAACCTAAGAGGCATGCACCTTACGGACATCTCTCCTTTGGCCTCTATGATACAACTGGCCAACTTGGATCTGGATCACAATAACATCCGGAACATCTCCTATCTGGCCGCGCTCAAAAACCTGCGGACGCTCGGCTTAAATGACAACCCCGTGGCCGACATCACGCCCCTCATCGGCCTTCAACACCTTACTGAACTGCGCGTGTGCAATTGGAGCGCTCACGAGGGCGAAACCGTAGCGGGAGACGGGAGCGCCCTGCTGGCAAACCTTCCGCGGCTGGCCGTGCTGGAGCTCAGGAACGTCCATATTTCCGATCCGGCCCCCCTGGCCAAAATGGGGAGAATGGAAACACTGGCCTTGATCGACTGCGGCCTGGAGGACACGTCCTTCCTGGCGAACATGCCGCTATTGCATGCCCTGCGCTTGCAAAATATGCCCGTTGACCCGGCCCACATCGCCTGGAAAATGTTCTTGAGAAGTTTGGCATTAAACGATACGGGCCTGGAGGATATCTCCTTTTTGGGGAGCGTACCGCGCCTTGAGCACCTTGAGTTATGCAACAACCGGATTTCCGATTTTTCACCGCTGGCGGGTTTGCGTAATCTGAATCAGCTGTGGATTCAAAATACAGGCTTGCAAGATCTTTCGTTCCTTGAAGATACACGCAGGTTGCAAACCCTGGGCATAGGCCACAACAACATCAATGATATCTCCGCCATCGCAAACCTGCAGAACCTCACAGGGTTCTTTGCGCACGATAATTATATCAGCGACCTCTCCCCGCTGTCCGGGTTGGCCAACCTGGAATGCTTGGACTTGGGCAACAATCTCATCACCGACGTCTCCCCCTTGGCGGGCCTGAAGGGCCTGAAAGAGTTGAACGTGCGCGGCCGGCTCCACGGCGTGGCTGTCCAAGGAGATGTCTCGGCGCTGCTGGCGGGCAATCCGGATTTGGAAATACTGCAATTGGAGTACGCGGTCATCGAAGACCCGTCCGTCCTGCGCAACCTGACCCGGATGGAACAGCTCTGCTTAAACGACTGCGGCGTTCAAGACGTTTCCTTCCTGGCGAATATGCCGGGGCTGACCTGGCTGGAAATGCGAGGCGTCACGGTCGCCTCCTCCGCCCTGGCGGGGCTGACCGAGCTGCGCTACCTGAACCTAGCCGACGCCCAAGGGTTGGAAGATGCTGCCTTCCTGCGTTCCATACCGCGCCTGATCGACTTGCGATTGTATAATGTGCCCCTCAAAACGACCATCACCACGGACGATGTGGCAGGATTGTACCAGCTGGATGAGTTGACAGTGCACGGCGCTGCCCTGCACGATATCTCCTTTATCGAGGGATTGCAGAATCTGAGAATCCTCAGTTTGCACAACAATCAAATCACCGATATTACCCCGTTGGCAAACCTGCGTTACCTGCAGCAGTTGGAATTGGTGGATAACCCCATCAAGACCCTGCCCGACCTGGCAAACCTCAGAGGCTTGCGCTCGTTGCACCTCTGGAACTGGCGCGACCAACGCGGCATGATGCCCCAGGTGGATATTTCGGCGCTGTTAAAGAACAACCGGGGATTAACCCATCTGATGCTCGGCGGCTTCAATATCCCCGACTCAAGCGTACTGGGGCTGCTGCCGGAAATGAGGAAGCTGTGGCTGCACGACGCGGGCCTTAAGGGCAGCGCCTTCCTTGCGTTTATGCCCAAACTGGAAGAGCTGCACTTGTGGGATATTCCGGTAGACCCGTCGTCCTTCGCGTCCATGCCGGGGTTACGGTCTCTGGGCTTGCATGACATGCAAATGGGCGCGGGGTATTTGGATCAGCTTGCGGTGCTTAAGGAATTACATGAATTGCAGTTGTGGGGAATGAGAGAAGATTCCTTCCTCTCCTTTACCGAGGAATTCCCCAAATTGTGGCGCTTGGATGTTCAGCACAGCAGGTTCAAGGCCGATTATACCCTTTCCGGGCTCATCGCATTGACCGATCTGACGATAGCGAACAGCAACCTGAAGGCTCTCTCTCCGTTGGCGGAACTCACCGGGCTGGTAAGATTGAACCTTCAGGGTAACCAAATCAGCGACCTTACCCCGTTGGCGGCATTGAAGCGCCTGGTATTTCTCGATCTTTCCGGCAATGGCGCCATCAGGGCGATCAGGGACTGGTCTCCTGTCGATCACGTGGCCGAAGTGCTGGGCCGTTGAAAACAGCAAGTGGGAGGAAACACGATGGAAGAGAGAAGTGGCCCGTTGTTGGCGGGCTGGAAACAGATGCTGGGTGCGCGCAGCGAGCAGCAGGACGCATGCCGCATATCCCCGGCCGAGGTATATGCCGCCAAGGGATGTTTGGCGGTGCTGGCCGACGGCATGGGCGGCATGGAGCATGGATCGGCATTTGGCCAAGCCGCAGTCGACGCCATGCTGGAGAGTTTTATGGCTTCTCAAACGGATGAAAGCGCCGCAGATACACTGCTTTCAGCCTATCTTACCGCACGGGAGAAGACAATTGCCATGCGGGACAAAGGCCTGGATGGAGGCAGCACCGTGGTGGCGGTATTGGTGCGGGACGGGGGCTGCTCCTTCCTATCGGTGGGAGACAGCCGCATATACCTGCTAAGGGGCGGCGCATTGCTGCAATTGAACCGGGAGCATACCCTGGGCGTCATGCTGGATGAAGGAGCGGCCTTCGGGCTGGTTTCCGAAGAGGAGGCGCGGAACAATACGCGACGCGCCGCGTTGTTTAATCACATCGCTCAGGATCCCCCCCGTCTGGTGGACAGGAACCTGACCCCCTTCCGGTTGATGGCCGACGACCGGCTGCTGCTGTTGAGCGACGGCATATTCCGCAGCGTGGACGATGAACTGCTGGGCGCGCTGGCCGGCGGCCCGCCGGAACGCGCCGTAGACGATATCCTGCAAGCCGTGGCCGACCGTAACGACCCGCGGCAGGACAACTACAGCATCATCATGGTTTGTTATGCGCCCACCTTAAGCGGCGCGGAGGAGGTGAGCGAATGACCATGGAAGATCCCAATGTCGTTTTATACGTATTGATGGGGGCGCTGGTGGTAGGGATTGTTGCCGCGGTGGCGCTGATCATCAGGAATGTGGCCGGCAAGGGAAAGGATTCCCTCACCCAGTACACCGAGCTGGAGACCGAAGACTCGGAAACCAGCATGGCGCCTGTCCTGTCGGAATCCGGTTGGTACTTAAGCGCCGCGCAAACCATCGGCGCCCGCAAGCGGCAGGAGGACGCCCTGTGTTATTCCAACTACACCAGCAGCGCAGCCATTGAAGGCAAGGGCTTGCTGGCCGCGGTGGCGGACGGCATCGGCGGCATGAGCAGCGGGCAGCACGCCAGCACCACGGTGGTCCGCAGCTTGTTGGCGGGCTTTCGGGAGGCGGTGCCCGGGCCGGGGGCTTCGCAGTTCCTCATGCGGCTGGTGGGCAATGCCCATCGGGCGCTGCTGGAGATCAACCGGGAGCGGGAGCGTGCCTCCCGGTGCGGGTGCACGTTGGTTTGCCTCTGGATATGGGAGGATGCCCTGTACTTCGTTTCCGTGGGGGACAGCCGCCTGTACCTGTATCGCAACGGCGGCTTGATACAGCTCAACCGGGAGCATGTGCTGGGCACGCAGATCGACGAGGGGCTGCAACAACAGTCCCCCGAACAGAATACGCCGCGCCGCCGCAAGTCCCTCACCGCCTACATGGGCAAGGAGGATCTGCAGCTGGTAGATAGGAACACCCAGCCCATTCCCATCTGCCCGGGCGACCGGCTGCTGCTGATGAGCGACGGGGTGTTCGGCACGCTGTCCGAGGCGCAAATGATCCGCGGATTGGCGGGCGGCATCCAAGGTTCGGCGGATGCCATCATCCGCATGGTGAGCGCACATAGGAAAACACATCAGGACAACGCGACAGTCGTGGTTGTCGGGCAAGAAAAACAGGAGGGGGAAGCAGGATGAAACGTTGGGTAGCCGGGGGATTGCTTTTTCTGCTGGTGGCTGGGCTGCTGGCAAGCACGGGGCTGGCCGGATCGTCAAAGGTTGAGGAGGCCAAGAACAGCGTTGTCAGGATTTATGTGGAGCACTTTGACGAGAACGGAAGGATGGTGGCGAATGGAACGGGCTCCGGGTTTGCTGTAGGCGACAAGAAGAGCGGGGTTACGCACATCGTCACCAACCGTCACGTGGTGGAGCTTGAAGCCATCCCCATACAGGATGAGGCAGGCAATGTGACAGGGTGGATTCCCGTGGCTTTGACCAAGTGCTATATCCTTACGACCGACATGGAGAATAGAGATTCCGCCTCCTTGCTAAGTGTAAGTGACCGTGCTGATCTGGCCATTCTGAAACCCAATACGCCGATAACCAACAGGAAGCCGATTACGCTTCGTCCCTTTGAAAAGTTAGGGAACGAGGCTGTGACTGTTATAGGTTTTCCCGGTTTGGCTGATCATTCGTTAGCAATCGATGTGTATATGCAGCTATTGTCTATGCCTGAAAAGGCGTCCCCCATACCCGGGTTTGTCAGCCGGGTGGTGGATGCTTCCGAGAGCGGGAGAGATCCTTATACCAATCTCAGAGTGGGAGAAACGATACAGAGCAATGTCATCACCGGTGGCGGGCATTCCGGCGGGCCATTGGTGGACGTAAATGGCTATGTTGTGGGTATACACAGAAGTTCCCTAGTAGACGGTCGCAGCAGAGTCACTGAGGCGGTTTCCGTAAATGAGCTCATCCCCATGTTGGACAGAGAGCGCGTTCCGTACATACTGGCAGGCCCTTCCTTCAACCCCTGGCTCATCGCCCTTATCCTAGTAGTGATAGCCTCCGGCGCCGCGGTGGTGCTCATCGTGCTGCAGATGCAAAAACAAAAAGAGCCCAGCAAACCAAACAGGGAAGGGAAACCCACTCCCACCCAGCGCAAGCTGGTGTGCACCAGCGGCGTGTTGGAGGGTAAGTCCTTCCCCGTTGGGCGAAAGATCGTGCTGGGCAGAGACCCCAAGCGCTGCCAGGTGCGTTTCCCCAACGATGCCAGCGGGGTGAGCGGCATCCACTGTACGGTGCGCTTCGATGGCAAACGGGTAACGGTGACCGACGAGAAGTCCACCTACGGCACCTACATCGACGACACCAAGTTGCCTCCCCTGCAGGCGACGGTGATACACCGGGGGCAGACCTTGTACCTCGGCCCCAAAAAGAACGGGTTTGTGCTTAAATCTTAAATCGCGCCCCATGGCAGTATGAAAGGAGATCAGTATCATGAAAGAGCGCAAAGACATAGACAAGACGCAGTTTACAGACGCCGACATCACCGACTATATGGGCGGCAGCGAAACGATCGTGGAGTACAGCGAAATCGATAAAACCAGGCCCTTCTCTGAGTCGGGGAGAGGGTATGGATTGCCTCTTGCCGAGGAGGATATCCCCACCGAGCCGGACGAGGATGATGTCACCATCGCGGATATATCCCTCATCGCCCAGGCTACCGGCACAAAAGCCCAAAAAACCCTTCCTGTGGTGGGCTGGCTGGTTTGCGTCAAGGGGCCTTGCGCCGGCAAGGACTATCGGCTGCATGCCAATTACAACAGAATCGGGCGCAGCACGTCCCTGGATGTGAATGTGGATGATCCGAAGTTCAGCAAGAAACCGGTGGCCTGGGTGGGGTATTTCCGTGAGACCAATGAGTACTATGTGGGCGCGGAATCCTCCACCAACGTGCTGTATGTCAACGGCATGCCATTGCCGGCAGGGCAAAGCCGCATGTTCCATGCCTGGGACCGGATACGTATGGGAGATACGGAACTGCTGTTTATGCCCCTGTGCGGAGAACAATTCACTTGGGAACCCAACGCCAGTAAAGGGGAGCCGTAAGCCGCATGGACAATCGGTGCTGGTACTGCATGACGGAGACGATGCGCGGCGGGAAATGCCAGGTATGCCATCGAAAGCCGTCCAAACCCGGAGCCTGGGAAGGGCTTGTGCTGCCGCCCGGCACGCTGCTTTCCCGTGGCCGCTTTGTGGTGGGCGCGTTGCTTGGCAGAGGCGGTTTTGGGATCACCTACACGGGCCTATATAACGATCCCAAAACAAGCGTCGAAACGCCCATTGCCATCAAGGAATTCTTCCCCAAGCACCTGGTGACGTGCCGCCAAGGCACGGCATTGGCGTACCCTCCCGAAAAAAGGGAAGAATTTGAGCGGTTTGTGCGCAGCTTCATCAAAGAAGCGGATATCATCAACCACTTGAAGCGGCATCCCGGCATCGTGAATGTCAAATACCGGTTCAACGATAACAACACCGCTTATATCGGCATGGAATTGCTCCAGGGCACCGATTTGCGCAAGCACGTAAATAACTTGCCCCAGCCTCTGTCCGCGCGGGAAGCGTTCCAAATGTTGTTGCCGGTGATGGACGCCATCCAATTTATACACGAAAATGACGTGCTGCACCGGGACATCAGCCCGGACAATATCTTCCTTTGCCAGGGGGAGGGCGGGGAAACCGCGCCCAAGCTTATCGACTTTGGCGCGGCCCACATCGCGGTCAGCGAGTTCACCCAGTCCTTCCCCAATGTAAAGAAGTCCGGCTTTTCGCCCCTGGAGCAAAACTGGGTCACCGATAGCCAAGGGCCTTGGATGGATGTCTATGCCTTTGCGTCCACCTTCTATTTTTCCATTACGGGCAAGGTTCCTGCCGCCGCGCCGGACCGATCGGGCCAAGTGGACAAGCTCCTCCCGCCCTCAAAATTAGGGGCGGATATCCCCCGGGCCGCGGAGGCTGTGTTGCTCAAAGGCATGGCCGTGCGGGCGGATGATCGCTATCAGTCCATGGGCGATTTCCGGGACGCCATGCGGGAGGCTTTGAAACCCGGCGATACAAAAAAAGACAAGGCGGACCACAGCCGGCAGAGCCGCGCGGAAAGCGTGGTGTCCTCTGCCGCAGAGCCGGCACGCCCCATCAAGCCAAACCCCATCAAGCCAAACCCCATCAAGGCAAATTCCCGCTGGGCAAGGGCGCTGGCCTATGGGGGGAACCTGTTGGTTTTCTGTGGTTTGGCCGGGCTCTTATTGGGCGCGCCGGGCTTTTTGCTGGGTTTGCCGCTGATGGTGATGGTCAATGCCGCGCTGGAGTTCATGACGCCCCATGCGTCGCTTTGCATGCGGTTAACCCGGTGGCGGGTGCAAAAAGCCGACGGCGGAGCGCCAACCTTACCCCAATGCTTTGCCCGCAACCTGTTGTTGGCTATGGCGCCCTTCGCAGTGTTGGAATGGTTGTGGATGCTGTACAGCGGCGAGGGGCAGGCGTTGCACGACACACTGACGGGTACCCGGCTTTGCAGCGGGGTTGAAATAACCAACGAAACAAAAACATCCGAGTCCGCACCCTTCACAAACGAGGAACCCAAGACCCGAAAAACCGTGCTGGCCTGTGTGGAAGGCGTGATGATCGGAAAGCAGTGGCATCTTGAGGAGAGGGCCCGAATCGGCCGGGGCAAGGAGCAGAATGACGTGATCGTTCCCCCGGAAGACGGCTTGGTGAGCAAGGCACATTGCGTTGTATTCCTGCACAATGGCCGGTATTGTTTGCGGGACTGCGGTTCACGGAACGGAACCTATTTCAATGGGGAAAAGTTAAGCCAGGGCGATGACCCTGTGCCGCTCAAGCATGGGGATACCTTTCGCGCTGGACGGGAGATATTTGAAATCAAGCTACAATAAAGGAGGATTCGTATGAAAAAAATCGCATGGATCGGGCTGCTGGTTCTTTTGGTGTGCCTGGCGGGAGGGGCTCTGGCATCGGGCGCCCAGGAGCTGCACATCCAGAACGTAGCGATGGACGCCCACAATGATTTGCTGGAGGCGGTGGTATACACCACTGTAGAGGGCAACCTGAGCCCGAAGGATTTCCAGGTAAAAATCGGCGCTGCCGAGGCGCCGGTCACCGAGGTAAGCGCCTATAACCGTACCCAAGGATACACTACCAGCTACCTGCTGGTGGTGGACACCGACCCCTTGACACAAACCGGATTTACCATCATGAAGAATGTGCTGACCGCCTTTGTGGGGCAAATCGGCGAGGGCGACAACGTAGGGGTTATGCGAGTGGGCGAAGAGCCCAACCTCAGCGACGATAGAAACCTTGTGGTAAACGCCATCAACAATCTGCCCAAAGCCAATAATACTAAAACGCTGAATGCAACGATCGTGAGTGCGATCAGCTATTTGGATACTTCCACCAAAGCAAACATGCGCAAGGTGCTCATCGTAGTTTCCACGGGCGGAAAGCGGAATGAGACCGACGTGGACCAAGCCGGGTTGCTTTACCGGTATGGGGAGGCAAAAAACCCAATAACAGTGTATACCTTAGCATTGATGACCAGCAATACAAGAGTCGCGGAGGCCGGTGCTTTTGGCGAGATCGCGGGCCGGAGTAAGGGCGGCATAGAGATCGTTGCCAACAACAGTACCCCGGCGGAAGAGATATTGGGTAGGATCACCAACAACGAGCATCGCGTGGTGGTTCTCTCCATAGACCCTGAAACCGCAACAGGCACGGAATTATCGGTTTCCATTGAAAGCGGCGATAGCCGGTTGAGCGATCGGCAGGCCCTTTCCCCTGAGGTGCAGCAAGCGTTGGAGGATCGGCTTGCAGCCATAACAGGGGTTGTGGTTGTGCCAGTTACTCCGGTTGTGGCGCCTGGCTCCGATGATCCAGATGATCCAATCGATCCTGCGGATGGTCCGACCGAAACGTCTGGGCCGATTCCTCCTAACCCGAACGTGCTTTTCACAATCTTCGGCATAGATGTAACGCTGGAAATACTGATGCTGTTTTGCGCCAGCTTGGTGCTGATCGCTCTGTTGGTGGTACTGCTGCTTGTTACGCGCGGCAAGAAAAAGCGCGCCGAAGACAAACACGGAACTTCGCCTGCGGATGATGACATGGACGGCGAGGTAACCGAACCGATTTCCGGGCCTGTTGTGGCGGGGAATACGTATGTCACCTTCACCCCGGTGGGCAAATCCAGCATGGAACCCACATCCTGTTACATTGCCGATAAACTGATCATCGGGCGCAATCCGTCGATGGTACAGCTGGTGATCAAGGACGACGCCAAGGTATCCGGCCGGCACGCGATGATCACCTATGCCAGCGGTGTGCTGCGCATTGAGGATCTAGGCTCCACCAATGGAACGCGGGTGAACGACAGGGATGTGAAGGCGCCGGTGGCTTTGCAAGAGAATGATATCGTCACCGTGGGCAGAACGTCGCTGCGGATACGGTGGCGGGAGCGGTAAAAGCAAACCAGTAGTTACTAGGGCATCAAAAAGCCCACGACCTTGGCGCAAATGCCGGGGTTGTGGGCTTTGTATGTATCACGAGCGGCCTGATACTTTTACCGTTTCAGCCATACAGCGGGACGCACACCGCCTTTTGCATCGTTCACTTGGTTGCCAGCTTCGCTAATTCTGCCATTGCGGTAGACGCCCGCTCCGCCGAACCTCATTTTTCGCGCGCCAGGGGAGCGGAGCCACCAAAAGCAAGATTTGCCGTCAGAATCCACTTTCTGCGCCTTCGCATAAGCTGAAGGCGCAGCCTTGCGGTTAGCAGGGCTGGAGAAATATTGATCTGCTTCCTCTATGCTGAGGAGGAAGATACGATCCTCGGTATTCCCGCCGCCATGGGTACCATATATGCGATTATTCGCGGTGCTTAGAGAGGTTACCCGAATACTCCCCTTTTCTGTTGCTGTAAAGGCGGCGTTATAAAAATCTTCATTGAGCCAGGTTCGCAGCGTACTGTTTTCCCAGGTCACGCTCTTGTGAGCGGTATGGTATGGCTGCGCGTCCAGTACATATTCGGAAATCACCAACACACTGTCGCTATGCACCGCCAATATCCGCCACTCGATAGCCACGCCTTGGTAGCTGCCGAAGGTCACTCGGCTTCCTACTGCTGCCTGTGTAAGATCGACCGGTGACTTGCCATCCACGTCGTCTTCAAAGGCAGGGGCAACGGAGGTGACGCCTTGGGGAGCGAAATCTTGCCAGTCGTACGGGCGGCCTCCCACATACTCCATATGCGCCACAGGCGACCAATCGGTGATGTTGCACCCTTCCACGTACAGCGTTTCCAAATTTGTCAGTTTCGACAGCGGCGATAGCGTCTGAATCTTGTTATTATCTAAGTATAAAAACATCAGCTCTGCTAAACCGGCCAGCGGAGACAGGTCACTGATATTGTTGTAGGATAATCCCAGAAACAACAGCCTCTCCAAGCCAGCTAATGGGGACAGATCGCTGATATTGTTGCCGGATAAGTCCAGCAAAAACAACTCCCTTAAGCCTGCTAAGGGGGACAGGTCACTGATTTGCTGCTTTCTAATATCAAGGAGTGCTAGGCGCGGAAAGTGTTGGAGGTCGTCCAGCGCCTTCATGTGGCCCTGCTCAATTTCATCATACCCAAAGTAGGTAGTCTCAGTCTCAAACAGTAAGCTTTTTCCGGCAATGATTATCTCCGTATACTGCTCCAGCTCCTCCGCATAAATCGGCCCCTGGGGCCTTTCCAGCGCCCCGCGCAGCATTTCTTCGAAGACAGGGTCAACGAAGGTGATGCCTTGATGAGCGGGGTTTTGCCAGTCGTCCGGGCGGCCTTCTACATCATCAACATGCGCCACAGGCGACCAATCGGTGATGTTATTCCCGTTCAAGTACATTTGCTCCAAATTTGTCAAGTTAGACAGCGGAGATAGATCGCTAATATTGTTGTCATATAAGGATAGAAACTCCAAGTTCATTAACCCGGACAGGGGCGACAGATCGCTGATATTGTTGTTCCCCAATACCAGGGAAGACAACTCCGTAAGTCCGGCTAATGGGGATAAGTCGCTGATTTGCTGGTTTGAGGCCCTCAGGTTTTCCAGGCGTGGAAAGTACTGCAGATCATCCAGCGCCTTCATATGGCCACGCTCTACTTGACCATAATCTACGTAGGGAGTTCCAAATACTAAGCTTGCTCCGGCAATGGTAATCTCCGTATACTGCTCCAGCTCCTCCGCATAAATCGCCCCCTGAGGCCTCTCCAGCGCCCCGCGCAGCATCTCTTCAAATGCCGGGTCAACGAAGGTGATACCTTGATGTACGGGGTTTTGCCAGTCGCTCGGGCGGCCTGTTACATCCTCTATATGCGCCACAGGCGACCAATCGGTGATGTTGTTCCCATTTAAGTACAGTCTTTTCAGTTCCGTCAAATTTGTCAGCGGAGATATATCCTCAAGATTGTTGCGATCCAAGCGCAGTTCACACAATTTGCTCAAGTTCGACAACGGCTTCAGATCACTGATATTGTTGTCTCTCAATCCTAGATCTGTCAACTCCGTTAGGCCAGATAATGGGGACAGGTCGCTGATATTGTTGCTTATGAGGTTAAGATAGGACAATTGTTTTAAACCAGATAATGGGGATAGATTACTGATATTATTGTTAAATAAATTTAAGTAAGACAACTCCGTCAAGCCGGATAACGGGGTCAGATCGCTGATTTCCTGTTGGTAGATACTCAGCTTTTTTAAGTGTGGAAAGTGCAGAATATCATCCAGCGCCTTCATAGAGCCATGATTTTCTAGAGAAGGAAAGGAGTCGTGAAACGACAAGAATGATCCGAAAATAGTAATCTCCGTATACTGCTCCAGCTCGGTTGCGAAGATCGCCCCCTGAGGCCTCTCCAGCGCCGCGCGCAGCATTTCTTCAAAGGCGGGGTCGACGAACTGAATGCCTGCTTGTATGGGCGGGGCGGGGATCGCATCGTCGGAGAATATCATGCGAAGGGTACTAGGCCCGGCGACGCCATCTTCGAGCTGGTCGTGAACATGCTGGAAGCGCTTGACGGCGCTCTCGGTATCCTCATCGAAATTGCTATTTCCAATGCCTGTCAAATAACCCAGCTTTATGAGACGCAGCTGCAATGCCCACACGTCGGTTCCGGTCATGCCCCGCTCCAGGGCCCGGCTGATGCCGGGGGCCAGCTCGCTAGCGTCCGGCGTGACGGTCATATCTGGCGGGGCGGAGATCGCGTCGTCGGAGAATATCATGCGAAGGGTACTAGGCCCGGCGATACCGTCTTGGAGCTGGTCGTGAACATGCTGGAAGCGCTTGACGGCGGTCTCGGTATCCTCATCGAAATTGCCATTTCCAATTCCCGTCAAATAATCCAGTTTTATGAGACGCAGCTGCAATGCCCACACGTCGGTTCCCCTCATGCCCCGCTCCAGGGCCCGGCTGATGCCGGGAGCCAGCTCGCTTGAATCCGGCGTGGGTGTGGGCTCTGGTGTGGGCTCCGGCGTGGGCTCCGGCGTGGGTTCCGGCGTGGGTGTGGGTTCCGGTGTGGGCTCCGGCGTGGGTTCCGGCGTGGGCACAGGCTCTGGCGTAGGTTCCGGCGTGACGTTTATCTCGGGCGAAGCAGGGCTCGCATCGCTGGAGAACAGCGCACGAGAGGTACCATCCTCTGCGGCGCCATCTTCCGGAAGCTTCGATGTGCGCTGTATGATCACGCCGTTACCGACTTCCGGCGCAGGTGTTGATTCGCTCACCTCTGGCATAGAAACCCCTATGTCGTCCTGATCAATCAGATCAGGTTTTGGCCAAAGGCCCCAGATAAGGACTGCCGTGGCAATCGCCAGAAAACCCCCTGCCGCCGGAAGGAGATACTTTTGATAACGGCGCCACGTTTTCCATTTTGTTTCCCCTGCCTGCGCCATCGTTTTCTCCAGCGCGTCCGCCAACAGCCCCATGTCCGAATACCGGTCTTGCGCGTGCGTCCTCATGCCCTTCAATAGAATGGTCTCTACCTGCTTGGGCATGTCGGCGCTGAGTTTGGAGGGCAGGATCAGCTCATCCAGCTTCATCAGGCGTTCCAGCGCTTGCAAGGGTGTCCTGCCGGTGGTCATGTAGTAGAGGGTGGCGCACAATGCGTACACATCGGTGGGGGCGCCCTGGCGTGAGGTCCCCGAATATTGCTCGGATGGGGCAAATCCCTGCTTTAGGTATACCGAGTAATTCTTGGATTCATCCGCGCTGTACCTGCGGGCTGCGCCAAAGTCAATCAGGATGGGCCTGCCGTCCGACTCCCGAATGATGATATTGTCTGGGCTGATGTCCCGATGAATGATGCCGGCATCGTGAATTTTTTTCAGCGCCCGGGCGATGGGCAGTATCCATGCGACGGCCTGCGCGGTTGGCAGCTTTCCGTCGGCAGCAGCCACAGCCTCCTTGGCGGTGCAGCCCTGCACGTAGTCCATCACGATATAGGCGGTATTGTTGGCTCTGAAATGATTGGTCACCCGCACTACGTTGTCCACGTCGGCAAGTTGGGCGAGGGTTCGCGCTTCCCACACGAAATTCTCCCGCCCCTGGAGAAACGTAGCCTCATCCTCGGCGCTCATGGGAGAGAGTTGGGTGGACTCCTTGACAACGCGGGTTACGTTCTCCCGGGGATAATATTCCTTGATAGCCACCTTGCGGTTGAGCGTTAAATCAAAGCCGACGTAGGTAATCCCAAAACCACCCTGCCCCATGACGCGGCCCACCAGGTACCTACCGCCTATACGGGAAAACGGCAACTGGTGCGATTTGTTCCACATAATTTGATTGTCATGCCCACAAACCGAACAAACGCCTCTTTCTTCATGCAGCGGGCTCATGCAGGCAAAGCAAATTTTCTGTATATTCAGATCGCTCACTTTGTGGTCTCTCCTCGCATCACAGGTTATTTTTATGGAAAATATCATACATGAAAAAGCCAAAAAAATCAATGGCATGCGCACCACTCTCAAACCGCAAAAATATCTTGATTTTCTCAACTGCGGAATGATATAATGTATAATCAAGTAAGGAGCATATCACAGCTGCATGCTTTTCTCTAGCCTGGTATTCTTTGTTTATTTCTTGCCGATTGTACTGCTGCTGCACCTAATTCTGCCATTGCAGGTTACGGTGCGTTTTGGTGATGTGGCTGTGCCGCTGAAGGTCAAAAACACCTTCCTGCTGCTGGCCAGCATATTTTTCTACGCCTGGGGCGAAATACGGTACGTGCCGCTGATCCTGTTTTCTATGGCGGTGAATTACCTTTGCGGCCTGGGTTGCGCAAGCCCCAAGCAGCGCGTGCGCGGGCTGTCGCTGGGGCTTTCATTCGCGGTGAACTTCGGCGCGCTGGCCTATTTTAAGTACGCGGGTTTCTTTATGGCTTCGGTTGGGTTAGGCGCCCTGATACCCCACATAGCGCTGCCCCTGGGTATCAGCTTTTACACCTTTCAGGCCCAGGCGTATATGATCGACGTCTACCGTAAAGTGGCGCCGCCCGAGCGCAATTTTGTGAGTTACGGCACGTATATGCTGCTCTTCCCCCAACTGGTCGCCGGGCCGATCGTACTGTATACCGACGTGTGCCGGGAACTCAAACAGCGCAAGGTGACAGCCGCTAATCTGGAAAGCGGCATGATGGATTTTATCGCGGGGCTTTCCGCCAAGGTGCTGCTAGCCAACCCGTTGGGCGCGCTGTGGGAAACCGTGCGGGGCATGCCCCAGGCCTCCAGCGCGGCGCTGTGGCTGGGCATTTTTGCCTTTGGCTTGCAGATATACTTTGACTTCTGCGGTTATTCGCTGATGGCCATCGGCATAGGCAAAATGCTGGGTTTTCGGTTTCCGGAGAATTTTCGCCATCCCTACGCGGCGCGCTCCATCGTGGAGTTTTGGAAGCGGTGGCACATTTCGTTGACCACGTGGTTCCGGGATTATGTGTACATGCCCCTGAGCCGCAGCCTGGTAAAACGCAAATGGGGATCCCTGTCCATCTATGTGATGGCTTCGGTGGTGATTTGGTTCTTAACCGGCCTGTGGCATGGAGCGAGCTGGAATTTCATAGCATGGGGATTGTGGTTCTTTTTGCTGCTGATGCTGGAGCGATTTTTACTCAAGGGCTGGCTGGCGCGGCATCGGCGCTGGGCGCTGGCTTATACCCTGTGGGCGGTGTGGATGGGTTGGGTGCTGTTCGCCCACGATTCCCTGCCCGATGCCTGGGCGTTCATTGTGCGGATGTACGCCTTTACGCCGGGCATGGATTGGCTCTTCCCGTTGCGGAACAACGCGGTGTTATTGCTGGCCGCGGTGTTGTGCTGTATGCCGCCGGTGATGCAGCGCGTATGGCGCGTCCTGAAAGGGAACGCGGTGTTGCGTACCGGCCTGCTGCTGTTCGCCCTGCTGTTGTGTGTGGCGGGGCTTGTGAATGCGGATTATAATCCGTTTCTCTATTTTCGATTTTAGCGCATTGGAGGTCGCGAATGGGCGTGAAGCAGGTGCTGGGGAAGATGCCGCTCTTTGTGGTTGCGATGGGCCTGCTGCTGGGTTTGGCCGCATGGCAGTTTTTCGCGCCTTCCAAAACCTTCTCTGAGCTGGAGAACCGGTCGCTGGCCGTGGTTTCCGCGCCATCGCTGGCGACGATACGCTCCGGCTCGTGGATGAAGAGCGCCGAGACCGCCGTGGCCGACCAGTTCCCCTTCCGAGAGCAATGGGTCGCCCTGCAGGCCCTGGAGGACGCCGCACTCTTGCGCACCCAGCGAAACGGCATCCTGATCGGGCGCGACGGTTGGCTCTTTGAGCGGGCTTCGGATTTGAACCCGCGCACTGCCCAAGAGAACATCGCCGCCCTGGGCAAAATCGCCGCCCATACGGATCTGCCCGTCACGCTGATGCTGGTGCCCATGTCCTCGGCGGTGTATCCGGGCAAGCTGCCTATGGGGTATCGCGCGGACGACCAGGGGGCGCTGATAGCGTCGCTGTACGGCGCCTTGCCCAATGTGGAAACCATCGATTTATTGGCTGCCCTGCTTGCGGAGGAAAGCGATATCCCGCTATTTTACCGCACCGACCATCATTGGACCCTGACGGGCGCCATGATAGCCTACGACGCCCTGCGGGAAGCCTGGCAACTTTCGGAGATTGACGGCCCCGTGGAGCAACTGGCGCTGCCCGATGGCCATTACGGCAGTTACTTTGCCCGGGCCCCCAACCCCTTCACGCGCCCGGATGCGTTTGCGCTGGCATATCCCGCTGATGTGACCTTAAGCATAGCAGGCGAACCCATGCCCAACCTGTATGACGCCGAAGGCATCGACACCATGCGCAACAAATACGCCGCCCTTCTGTACGGCAATCATGGTATAATTACACTGAGCGGAGCCGCTGAAAACGGCGTGCTGCTGGTGATCAAGGATTCCTATGCCAATCTGTTGATGCCCTGGCTTGCGCGGCATTACCGGCGGGTTGTGGCGATAGACCCGCGCTACTACGCTGACAACCTGCAAACATGGATTCAAGAAGAAGAGGAGGCAACAATCTTATGCATCTATGGACTAACCACTTGGCTCACCGACCGAAATCTGCCGCGCCGGGTCGCGTCATGGTAAGGGTGACCGCACTGCTGTTGGCCCTGTGCTTGCTGGCATCTATCGCGGTGGCGGCAGCCGAGGGCGAGGAGCCAGCTCCCGTGCGGTCCGCCGTGCGGGTGAAGGGATACCCCTCGCCCGTGATACCCTTCTGCGAGCGCGTCGACGACAGTTATTTCGAGGACGTGCTATTGGTGGGCGATTCTCTTGCCAGCGGTTTCCCCCACTACAAGGTGATGCCCGCCCTGGAGGTAACCTACAGGATTGGCCTGTCGCCCATCAAAATTGCAAATAACGAGGATGTGTTTTTTCCCAGGGGCAAGGACAGGCCCGGGATAAAATTCCCGGATTTCCTGGCGGAGCGCAATCCCCGCATCGTGTATCTGTGGCTGGGGCTCAATGGCATCGAGGGTAATTCCGCCGAGTATGTGCTGCCCTATTACAGCGCCATGATGGATCGCCTGATCGAAGCTTTGCCCAACACGTTGTTTTGCCTGCTGGAGATCACGCCGGTCACCAAGGAAGCGGTGCAAAGGAAGCGCGGGCTCACCTACAGAAACATTACGGCGTTTAACGCGGGGCTTTATGAGCTGGCCCAGGCGCACAACATCTACATCCTGCAGATTCACGACGGCCTGCTGGGCAAGGACGATGCGGTGGCTAAGATCAACACCGCCTCCGACGGCATCCACCTGAGCCGGACGGGTTATAACGAAGTGGTGGAGTACTTGTACTCCCACGCCCTGCCCCTGGATATGATCATCTGGCCCGATCATGAATAAACAACAGAAAGTAGCTGAAGCCTCATGAAGCATCGTACAATGATCCTGCTGCTGGCCGCATGCCTGCTGCTGGCGGGCTGCGGGCAAAATGCCCCGGCCGCACCCAAACCCTGCGAGGAAGTCGCCGCCGGCCTGGCGGAAAAGCTTCCGTCCTTTGAGGAATTGACGCCCCAAGACCGCGCCGAGATCGTAGCGTACCTGGGGGTGGACGATGATGACCTAGCCGAGAGCGCGTTATGGATGGACGCCTCCGCCGCCACCACCGAGATGATCGCCGTGCTCACCGCCAAGGACGAAGCGGCCCTGGCAAACCTGCGGGACGCCATCGGTTGGTTCATGGAGGACATGATCGAAACCTATCGCGACTATGCTCCGGACGAGGTGCCCAAGCTGGAAAGCGCGGTTCTGGACGCTCATGGCAGGCAGTTGGTATTGATCGTAAGCAAGGACGCGGACGCGGCGAAGGCCGCGTTGGACGAGGCATGGAAGTAGGGGCGGATGGCGATCCGCCCGTTATGACGGGACGATTGCCATCGTCCCCTACGTGGATGCCCACATTGGGTGATTCAATTCTTGATTCGCATTATCAATAAGAAAGACAGGTGTCTGAATGCAGAGCATCAAAAGAATCTGGATAGCGGCACTGATCGCCATCGCATTGCTGACCGTGCCCGCATTGGCACAGGGCGCGGTGGATTTGTCGTACCTGGGACTTACCGATCTGCAAGGCGTGCTCAGTGAGTTGGGGGACGCCACCGAGCTTGACTTGGAAGGCAACATGATCAAGGATTTGTCGCCCCTGACCGAGCTAGTCGGCTTGACCAGCTTACACATGACAGGCAACCCGGTGGAGGATTTCTCAGCCCTGGGTTCGCTGGTTAACCTGGAGAAGCTTTGCTTGCGCATGTGCCGGATCGACGACCTGGCGCCAGTGGTGGCGGCGCTGGAGAATCTGCCTTCCCTAACGGAGTTGGATTTGAGCGATAATCAAATCAGTGACTTGACGCCCTTGGCTAAGCTCACGAATATCAATACCTTGCACCTGCGCAACAACCCCATCGACGACTTGGGGCCGCTGCAATCCTTGTCCGGCCTGACAAGCTTGAACCTGGGCAACTGCCGGATCAGCGACATATCTCCCTTGGCCGGATTAGACCGCTTGCAGGTGTTGGACATCGGCGAGAACAGCGTCAAAGGCCTGACGCCGTTATCTGGATTAACTTCTCTAACTGAACTGTACTTGTATCGCAACGGCGTGGAAGATCTGTCGCCCCTGGCCTCGCTGACGAACTTGACCGTGTTGAACGTGGACAAAGGCAACAAACTCGGCAATCTGGCGCCCCTGGCCGGGCTAACGTCCCTGCGCAAGCTATCCCTGGGATACAACAAGATCAGCGACTTGACACCACTAGCGGGGCTCACCGGGCTGGAGCAACTGTGCTTGGATTACAACGAGATCGTGGACCTGTCTCCCCTGGCCCAAATGACCCAAATGACATCCCTCCGGTTGTGGAGCAACAAGATCAGCGACCTTTCGCCCCTGGCGGACATGACGGACATGGGCACGCTGATCCTGCACATCAACGCCATTGGGGACTTGAGCCCGCTGGCGGGTATGGCCTCGCTAACCGAACTGGGCCTGTCCTCCAACAAGGTCCGCGACTTGCAGCCCTTGGTAAATATGCCGGCACTGACCAATCTGGACGTATCTTACAACTTTCTCAGCGACTTGACGCCGCTGCACGCCATGACCGGCCTCACCAATCTGAACATCATAGAGAACCCCCGCATTACTCACCGGCAAGTAAACCCTCTGCTTGAATCCTTGCCAAACTGCAAGGTCAAAAGCGGAAACAGCAAGTAGGAGGAACATGCATAATCTGATCGAGTACCTGGAAGGAAATTACGATGCCCATGGTGAAAAAACCGCAGTGGAAGCCAACGACGGTTCATTTACCTTTGCGCAGTTGCGTGAGATTGCGCTGCGGATCGCCGTAGCGATCGCTCCTTTGGGCGAAGCGGGCCTCAAAAAGCAAATGATCGCCGTGTACCTCCCCAAAGGAGCCCGATGCCTTTGCGCTATGCTGGGCGCATTATACGCCGGCAATGTATATGTCCCCATGGATTGCAGGGCGCCGGCCAACCGGACGAAGCTGATTCTCGAGGCCATCGATCCCCTTTGCGTCATCACCGATGAGGGCGGGAGGGAATTTCTATTGGGCAACGGCGTTCCCGCCGAGATGCTGACCGATTATGATGAGCTTGCCGCCCACAACAATCCGGCGCCCGACGGTTATGTGCAGAACACCCTGGCGCTGACCCAGGACGTCGATCCGGCCTACGTGCTGTTCACCTCCGGCTCCACAGGCGTTCCCAAAGGGGTCGTGATCCCACACCGGCGGGTGATCAACTACATCAACTGGGCCCGCGGGTTTTTCTCTATCACCGGTGAGGAGATCATCGGCAATCAGGCGCCGTTTTACTTCACCGTATCGGCCATGGACATCTACCTGAGCCTTGCCACAGGTTCGAAGCTATCGATTATCCCGGAAGACCGGTTTTCCCGCCCCGAAGCGCTGCTGCAGCTTTTAAACGATCGCAAGATCACGCTGATCTTCTGGGTATCTTCGGTCTATCATCATGTGGCTCAGATGGACGCTTTGGCGAGGGTTACACCACAATTCCTGAAGCGCGCATGGTTTGTGGGCGAGCCCATGGCCAGCGCCAGCCTGATCTATTGGGTCAAAAATCTGCCCGATGTCAACTTTGCGAATCTGTACGGTTCCACCGAAACCGATATGACGATTTGTTACCCCGTGCCCAAAGGCCACTCGGCGGACAGCGTCCCCCTTGGATGGCCTTGCGCCAATACCCAGGTGCTGCTGCTCACAGACGATGGCGCCGCCGCCGAACCCGGCGAGATCGCCGAGATCCATGTGCGCGGTTCCTGCCTGGCGCTGGGTTACCATCAGGATCCGGAAAAGACGCGCTCGGCTTTTATCCAAAACCCTCTGCACAACAACCATACGGATATCCTCTACAAAACAGGCGACCTTGGCGAAATGAACGACGGGCTGATCCTCTTTCACGGGCGAAGGGACCATCAGTTTAAGCACCTGGGCTACCGCATCGAGGCGGGGGAAATTGAGGCGGTGGCCGCCAGATATGATGGGATCCAAAACACCTGCGTGATCTACGACGGCGAGAAGCGGCAGATCGTATTATTCTATGAGGCGGACGCGCCCATGGACGAGCTGGCATACCGGCGCGCGCTGATGGCCGATCTGCCGGTGTACATGGTCCCCACGCGGTTTGTACGGCTGAATGCCATCCCCCTCAACGCAAACCGCAAAAAAAACAGGATTTTGCTCAAGGAGCAATACATTCACAATCAGGAGGGTGACACAAAATGACGACCAACGAAAAACTGGCTTTGATCGCAAGGGTTTTGCAATGCAAGCCCGCTTCCCTCACAGAGGACACGGCCCTTGATACCCTGCCCGCATGGGATTCCCTTGCTATCCTCAATCTGCAGATCGAGCTCACCGCCATCCGGCCGGATGTGCAATTTGATAATCTGTACCGGTGCAAGACCGCAGGTGAGATTTGCGCGATGCTTTGAGTGGGCCATTGCAAAGGGGGGATACGCATCAAGCGTTTGTGTGGGTTTGTTCTTTTCTTTTTATGCGCGCTGCTCGTTTTGCCGACGCCTTTGGCACAGGCGGAGCAGGCTCGCAAGGTGGTGTATGTCACCTTTGACGACGGGCCGGCCGAAAGCACGATAGAGCTGCTCGATTTGCTCGAGGAACTGGATGTACCCGCAACCTTCTTTTGGGTTGGCGCTCAAATGCTCAAGTATCCTGATGCGGTTCGCGCTACGCATAAGAGGGGCCACGCCATCGCCTGCCACTCCTTTTATCATCAAACATCCCTGCTGAAATCCAAAGAAAATTTCCGGCGGGAGACCGAACGCTTTAACAGGGTGCTGGGGGAAGTGCTTGGGTATCCGCTGGAGGTCCGCATGATCCGCTTTCCCTATGGCTCCAGCACCACCACACCCGAGGTGCGCCGCTACGCGAGGGAATCCGGATATCTTTGGATTGACTGGAACGCAAACAATTTCGATACCCACCCGGATTACAGCCGGAACACCCAAGCGATGCTGGCCGCGGCCATGCGCACTTCGGGCGACAGGGATGAAATCGTGATGTTGATGCACGAAGACAAGCGGCGCACTAGGGAGATGCTTCCCGCCTTGATACAACATTACCGCGACAACGGTTATGTGTTCGACATCTTGACGCCGGATTTGGATCATTACATCCCGGGTGTGTCCATGGGTTTGCCCATCCAACGTGAAATAAGAAAAGATGAAGAATAGCTCAATAGAGCGCCCCGTATCAAAAAGCCCTTGCAAATCAACACTGCAAGGGCCTTTCATTTGCTCTTCCCTATTCGATGCAATCCCCGAAGTTAGAAACCGATCCGCCGGCTAGGGGCACCGCCGCATCCAGAATCGTGAACGCTCCGATCCCAATCCGTCCGTACTTAGCGTACACGTACTCGTTGCGGGTTACGTTTTCGTACCGGCCTATCCAGCCTATGAACTCGTGCCCGTCGCGGGATGGGTCGTCCGGCGGGGTGGCGCTGCCGCCATAGGGTACGCTCTGTTGTTTGAGCACGGTGCCATTCCAGTCCACGAAGGTCACGGTGAGTTCCCGGGCCGTGTTGGTGAGCACGAACCCGGCTTCGGCTGAGCCGGTGACGCTGGTGAGCGTAAAGCCCGGCAGCATGTTCTCGGATACGGTGTACACGTAGGCGCTGCCGTTAGGGGCTGTTTTCGGCACGCCGCTGAACTGGCCGCTCCAGCGTCCGCCGCCCAGTTGTAGGGTGCGGTAGGGTTTGCCGTCCCGCCGGAGGGTGATGGTGACGTTGGGCAGCTTGGTGACGCCTTGGGGTACGTCCCACACCTTGGTCACCGGGATGGTGATCGTGCCTGCACCGGCGGGGGCGAAGGTCGCGTAGAACGTTGTGCCGTCTTTCCACAGCTCGTTCTCGGCCTTGCGGGGCCGGTAGCTAAGCCCCGTGCTTACCTCATTGCCCTGGGCGTCGGTCCAGTTCACGAACACGTAGCCGGGGGCGGGCGTGGCTGTCGATCTCACCGGCTCACCGGTCACCGGGTTCACCCGGGATGCCGTGGGATACACGGCGCCGCCCTCCCGGGCAACGTAGTAGATCGTCACCAGATCCATCTCCTGGAAGTTGGCGGTATAGGTGGCTTCCACATTCTCGCCCGCAACCTTGGCCGGAACGAAGATTGCATCGGTGCTCACGATGCGGCCCTGGCTGTCCGTCCAGTTGACGAACAGGTAGCCGGGATTGGCCTGCGCCGTGGAGCCCCTTGCTATGCCCAGCGTCTTATGGAGGGTCTCGCTGCCCGGGGAGGCGGTTCCCATCACCGGGTTATTAGCCCTATAGCGGATGGTCACCATGTTGGAAACCCACTGGGCGTACAGGCTTAGGGTCGTCTCTGTGTCGATTACGCTCACGCCGGGCACGTACTCCACGCCGCCCGACCGGGCCGTAAACCAACCGATAAAGTCGTGCTGCTCCCGCACCGGATCGGCAAAGGCCGACAGCGTATCGCCGAATTTCTTGCCCACATTGGCCGCGTCGCCGGTTGCGTAGCGCGTGCTGTCCGTGGCGCTGTGGTTGTTGAAGAATAATACTTGGATCAACTTGGGCGTCCATTGAGCGTACAGCTCCAGCGGGCCCTCGGTGTCGATCACGCTTGTACCGGGGATGTATTGGGCGCCGCCGGCCCTCTGGGTAAACCAGCCAACCAAGTCATAGCCGGTACGCGTGGGGGCGGTGAAACCCGCCAGCTTTTCGCCGAAACGTTTGCCCGCGTTGGCGGCGTCGCCTATGTCGTAGCGCGAGGTGTCCAAAGCGTCATGGTTGTTGAAGAAGCGCACTTCTACCGCCTTGGCTGTCCAGCTGCCCGTGAAGGTCACGTTGCTGTCCGGCATGGCAAAGTCGCCGCTGGTGGCGCTTGTGCCGGTGGCTGTCCAGCCGCTGAAGGTGTAGCCGGTTAGATTGCCGGGCTGCCACACCGTGCGCGTCACGCCAAAGGATACGCTCTCCGCGGCAGGTACGGTGGGCGCCCCAGCCGGGGCGCTGGTGTAACTGTAGGTGATGGTGTGGCTGTTGAGCGACCACTGCGCGTACAGCTCCAGCGGCCCCTCGGTGTCGATCACGCTCATGCCGGGCGTGTACTCGGTTCCGTCCGCCCGCTGGGTAAACCAGCCGGTGAAGGTGTAGCCGGTGCGCGAGGGTTCGGTGAAGTCCGCCAGGATTTCGCCGAATCGTTTTGCGGCATTGGCGGTTTCGCCCGGTGCGTAGCGCGAGGTATCTGTGGCATCGTGGTTGTTGAAGAAGGAGATCGTGATATTCTTCGCCGTCCAACTGCCGGTGAAGGTCACGCTATTATTGGGCATGTTGAAGTTCCCGCCGCCGTCTACAGTCACATCCTCGGTATCCCAACCGCTGAAATGATAGCCGTACAGCGTGGGGGAAGGGGCTACAATCCTGCCCGCACCAAAGGGAACGTCGGTCTCTCCCAAAGGAAGCTTCGCGTCCGCACCGCTGGGCGCCGCGCCGGTATAACCGTAGCTGATATCGTTGGTATTGGCTATCCAGCCCGCATACAACGTCATGCTGCCCTCGTGCATGTCCACGGTATCGGTGGCAAACACCCAGGCCGTGCCGGTTGCTTTCGCGGCGGCAGCGCCCTGCGAGGTATACCATCCGGCAAAGGCGTAGCCGGTGCGCAGGGGATCTCCGGGATGGACGTAGGGCGGGGTCCCGGTTTCGCCCTCGCCGATCTTTCCGTAAGCCAGGGCGGCGGTACTGCCTATGGCCGGGGTAAAGGCGCTTGCCGGGTGCTCGGTTGAGCCGTTGGTATCATAGAGGATAGTGATGGTATTGCGCGTCCACTGAGCAAACAGGTTCAGCGTGCCCTCGGTGGCAATCTTGTCTGTGGCGAAGTTCCACATCACGCCGCCGCTCCGTGCGCTGTACCAGCCCGTGAAGGTGTACCCCTGGCGCGTGGGATCGGCGAAGGTGGTTAACGCGTCGCCAAATCTCTTGCCTGCGTTGGCGGTTTCGCCGATTGCGTAGCGCGAGTTGTCCGCGTCGTTGTGGTTGTTGAAGAAGTTCACCGTCACCCCGTCGGCACTCCACTGGGCGTACAGATTTAGGGTGGCTTCGGTAGCGATGGTATCGGTGGTGAAATCCCACGGTGCGCCGCCGCTGCGCGCGATGTACCAACCCTGGAAGGTATACCCCGTGCGGGTGGGGTCGGCGAAAGTTGTCAGCAGGTCGCCAAACTTCTTGCCAGTGTTGGCGTCGTTGCCGATGGCGTATTGGGTGATATCCTCGCTGTTATGGTTGTTGAAGAAGAGCACGGTCACCGCGTCGGCTGTCCACTGGGCGTAGAGGTTCAGCGTGCCCTCGGTGGCAATCTTGTCTGTGGCAAAGTTCCACTTCGTGCCGCCGCTCCGCTGCGGGTACCAGCCCTGGAAGGTATAACCCGTGCGGGTGGGATCCGCGAAAGCAGCCAGCAAATCGTCATACTTTTTGCCCGCGTTGGCGGCATCGCCGATCGCGTAACGCGTGACATCCGCGGCGCTGTGGTTGTTGAAGAAGTTGACCGTCACCCCGTCGGCCGTCCATTGGGCGTACAGGTCCAGCGTACCCTCGGTGGCAATCCTGTCGGCGCCGAAGTCCCATTTTGTTCCGCCGCTCCGCACGCTGTACCAGCCCGTGAAGGTGTAACCGGTGCGGGTGGGATCGGCGAAGGCGCTCAGCAGGTCGCCGAATCTCTTGTCCGCATTGGCGGCTTCGCCAACCAAGTAGCGGGTGTCGTCCAGGGCGTCATGGTTGTTGTAGAACCGCACGGTGGCGGCGTCCGCCGACCACTGGGCGTAGAGATTTAGCGTACCCTCGGTGGCAATCCTGTCGGTGGCGAAGTTCCACTTCGTTCCGACGCTGCGCTCGGTGTACCAACCTTGGAAGGTATAGCCCGTGCGGGTGGGATCGGCGAAGGCATCCAGCAAATCGTCATACTTCTTGCTCGCGTTGGCGGTATCGCCGATCGCGTAACGCGTGACATCCGCGGCGCTGTGGTTGTTGTAGAAGTTGACCGTCACCGCGTCGGCTGTCCACTGGGCATACAAGTTCAGCGTACCCTCGGTGGCAATCCTGTCGGTGGCGAAGTTCCACTTCGTTCCGACGCTGCGCTCTGTGTACCAACCCTGGAAGGTATAGCCTGTGCGCGTGGGATCGGAGAAGGCGCTCAGCAGGTCGCCGAATTTTTTGCCCGCGTTGGCGGTGTCGCCGGTTGTGTAGCGCGTCACATCCGTGGCCGTGTGGTTGTTATAGAAGTTGACCGTTACGGCATCGGCTGTCCACTGGGCATACAGGTTCAGCGTACCCTCGGTGGCAATCCTGTCGGTGGCGAAAGCCCACTTCGAACCGTCCGTCCGCTCGGTGTACCAGCCCTGGAAGGTATAGCCGGTGCGGATGGGATCGGCAAAGGCGCTTAGCAGGTCGTCGAACTTCTTGCCCGCGTTGGCGGCGTTGCCGGTAGCGTATTGGGTGACATCCGCGGCGCTGTGGTTGTTGTAGAAGTTAACCGTCACCGCGTCGGCTGTCCACTGGGCGTAGAGATTCAGCGTGCCGACCGTGGCAATCCTGTCGGTGGCGAAAGCCCACTTCGTGCCGTCCGACCGCTGCGTGTACCAGCCCTGGAAGGTGTAGCCGGTGCGCGTGGGATCGGAGAAGGCATCCAGCAAATCATCATACTTTTTGCCGGAGTTGGCGGCGTTCCCGATGGCGTATTGGGTGATATCCGTGGCAGAGTGGTTGTTGTAGAAGTTGACGGCCACGGCATCTGCCGCCCACTGGGCGTACAGGTTGAGTGTACCGGCTACGTCGATCCCGCTGGTACCGGGAATGTACCGCGTACCGCCCGTGCGCGCGTCATACCAACCCTGAAAGGTGTACCCGGTGCGCGTGGGATTGTCGAAGGCGCTCAGTATGTCGCCGAATTTCTTGCCCGCGTTGGCGTTATTGCCGGTTTCGTACTGGGTAATGTCTTCGTTGTTGTGGTTGTTGAAGAAGAGAACCGTCACGGCGTCGGCTGTCCACTGGGCATACAGATTCAGCGTACCCTCGGTGGCAATCCTGTCGGTAGTGAAGGTCCATTTCGTGCCGCCCAACCGCTGCGTATACCAGCCCTGGAAGGTGTAGCCAGTGCGCGCGGGATCGGCGAAAGCCGTCAGCAAGTCGTCGAACTTCTTGCCCACGTTGGCGGTATCGCCGGTGGCATAGCGCGTAACATCCGTGGCGGAGTGGTTGTTGTAGAAGTTCACCGTTACGGCATCGGCCGTCCACTGGGCGTAGAGGTTCAGCGTATCCTCGGTGGCAATCCTGTCGGTGGCGAAGGTCCACTTTGTGCCGCCGCTACGCTCAGTATACCAGCCCTGGAAGGTATAGCCGGTGCGCGTGGGATCGGCAAAGGCGCTCAGCAGGTCGCCGAACTTTTTGTCGGCATTAGCGTCTTCGCCGGTGGCATAGCGCGTATCGTCCATGGCGCTGTGATTGTTGTAGAACCGCACGGTGGCCGCGTCTGCCGACCACTGGGCATACAGGTTCAGCGTACCCTCGGTGGCAATCCTGTGGGTGGCGAAGTTCCATTTCGTTCCGCCGCTGCGCTCGGTATACCAGCCCTGGAAGGTGTAGCCCGTGCGCGTAGGATCGGCGAAGGTATCGAGCAAATCATCATATTTTTTGCCGGAGTTGGCGGCGTTACCGATGGCGTATTGGGTGATATCGGTAGCGCTGTGATTGTTGAAGAAGAGCACCGTCACCGCGTCTGCCGACCACTGGGCGTAGAGATTGAGCGTACCCTCGGCGGCAATCCTGTTGGTGGCGAAGGCCCACTTTGCGCCGCCGCTGCGCTCGGTGTACCAGCCCTGGAAGGTATAACCCATGCGCGTAGGATCGGCGAAGGCCGTCAGCAGGTCGTTGAACTTCTTGCCGGTGTTGGCGGCGTTGCCGGTAGCGTATTGGGTGACGTCTTCGTTGTTGTGGTTGTTGAAAAAGAGCACGGTTACCCCATCGGCAGTCCATTGAGCGTACAGGTTCAGCGTACCCTCGGTGGCAATCCTGTCGGAAGAGAAATTCCACTTCGAACCGTCTGCCCGCTGCATGTACCAGCCCTGGAAGGTGTAGCCGGTACGCGTGGGATCGGCAAAGGTACTGAGCAACTCGTCAAATTTCTTGCCCGCGTTGGCGGCGTTGCCGGTTTCATATTGGGTATTATCTTCGCCGCTGTGGTTGTTGTAGAAGATGACGGTCACGGCATCGACTGTCCACTGGGCATACAGATTCAGCGTGCCGACCGTGGCAATCCTGTCGGTAGTGAAATTCCACTTCGAACCGTCCGTCCGCTCGGTGTACCAGCCCTGGAAGGTATAACCTGTGCGGGTGGGATCGGCGAAGGCGCTCAGCAGGTCGCCGAACTTCTTGCCCGTGTTAGCGGCATCGCCGATTTCGTACTGGGTGACATCGGCGGCGCTGTGGTTGTTGTAGAAATTGACCGTCACGGTATCGGCTGCCCACTGGGCGTAGAGGTTCAGCGTACCGACCGTGGCAATCCTGTCGGTGGCGAAAGCCCATTTTGTGCCGCCGCTGCGCTCGGTGTACCAGCCCTGGAAGGTATAACCCGTGCGGGTGGGATCGGCGAAAGTACTCAGCAGGTCGTTGAATTTCTTGCCGACATTGGCGGCGTTGCCGATAGCATACTGGGTGACATCCGTGGCGGAGTGATTGTTGTAGAAGTTGACCGTCACCGCGTCGGCTGTCCACTGGGCATAGAGATTCAATGTGCCGGCCGTGGCAATCCTGTCGGTAGCAAATGTCCATTTTGTGCCGCCGCTGCGCTCGGTGTACCAGCCCTGGAAGGTATAACCCGTGCGCGAGGGATCGGCAAAGGTACTCAGCAAGTCGTTGAATTTCTTGCCGACATTGGCAGCGTTGCCGGTAGCGTACTGGGTGACATCGGCGGCGCTGTGGTTGTTGTAGAAGTTGACCGTCACCGCGTCGGCGCTCCACTGGGCGTACAGATTCAACGTGCCGACAGTGGCAATCCTGTCGGTGGTGAAATTCCACTTTGTGCCGCCACTGCGCTCGGTGTACCAGCCCTGGAAGGTATAACCCGTGCGCGAGGGATCGGCGAAGGCGCTCAACAGGTCGTTGAACTTCTTGCCGGTGTTGGCGGCATTGCCGGTAGCGTACTGGGTGACATCGGCGGCGCTGTGGTTGTTGTAGAAGTTGACCGTCACCGCGTCGGCTGTCCACTGGGCGTACAGGTTCAATGTGCCGACCGTGGCAATCCTGTCGGTGGTGAAATTCCACTTCGAACCGTCCGCCCGCTCGGTATACCAGCCCTGGAAGGTATAACCTGTGCGCGAGGGATCGGCGAAGGCGCTCAGCAGGTCGCCAAACTTCTTGCCTGCATTGGCGGCATTACCGGTAGCGTACTGGGTGATATCGGCGGCGCTGTGGTTGTTATAGAAGTTGACCGTCACCGCGTCGGCACTCCACTGGGCATACAGATTGAGCGTACCCTCGGTAGCAATCCTGTCGGTGGCGAAAACCCACTTTGTGCCGCCGCTGCGCTCGGTGTACCAGCCCTGGAAGGTATAACCCGTGCGCGAGGGATCGACGAAAGTACTCAGCAAGTCATCGAATTTCTTGCCCGTGTTGGCGGCGTTGCCGGTAGCATACTGGGTGACATCGGCAGCGCTGTGGTTGTTGTAGAAGTTGACCGTCACCGCGTCGGCGCTCCACTGGGCGTACAGGTTCAGCGTACCCTCGGTGGCAATCCTGTCGGTGGCGAAGGTCCATTTTGTGCCGCCGCTGCGCTCGGTGTACCAGCCCTGGAAGGTATAACCCGTGCGCGAGGGATCGGCGAAGGCCGTCAGCAGGTCGTTGAATTTCTTGCCGGTGTTGGCAGCATTGCCGGTAGCGTACTGGGTGACATCGGCGGCGCTGTGATTGTTGTAGAAATTGACCGTCACCGCGTCGGCGCTCCACTGGGCGTACAGGTTCAGCGTACCCTCGGTGGCAATCCTGTCGGTAGCGAAGGTCCATTTTGTGCCGCCGCTGCGCTCGGTATACCAGCCCTGGAAGGTATAACCCGTGCGCGAGGGATCGGCAAAGGTACTCAACAGGTCGTTGAACTTCTTGCCGGTGTTGGCAGCGTTGCCGG
>Ga0123353_10001161_pt1 | contig 32120 bp, 26 predicted proteins | sample TergutLab28metaG_3_FD_92763 | JGI IMG/M metagenome (GOLD analysis project Ga0123353, IMG submission 92763) | Labiotermes labralis P3 segment gut microbial communities from Petit-Saut dam, French Guiana - Lab288 P3 | ecosystem: Host-associated > Arthropoda: Insects > Digestive system > Gut ... | reverse complement strand
ACGGATGGATTGGCCACGGGCTTGGCCTCTTTGCGCTGTTGGGATTCCAACAGCGCAAAGAGGCCAAGCCCGTGGAAACGGTTCCACGAACCCATCAAAACACGGCGGATGGTCCACTAGCCATTGTGAAACGTTTTCCGTCTTCGAATGTTTTCTTCGCGTTTGCGTTTCGCGTTTTCGTCTCTTCAAAAGTTTCTCTCTGTGTCCTCTGTAGTTCTCTGTGTCTCTGTGGTGAAAATAAACGTTATGGCTGCAACGTCGCGGGTAACAGGCGGATGATTTTTACCCACCATTGCGCCGCCAGGGGTTTCCATGGGGTGTTAAATTGCACGACGACGCGTTGGCCTGACGCGATGGGCGGCTGGCCTTCGGCGGGCGGGTCGACGTCGATGACGAATTTCAGCACTTCCTGCTCAGCCATCATGCCGCTGCGGTCGCCGGGGTCCAGAGGCACCGAGCCTCCCGCGCCAACCGCCAGCGCCGGCGACGACAGCCGCTTGGTGGCGGAACGTTCGACCTTGACGATCCGCCCGGTCATCATCAAATCAGGCCTGCCCTCCACGCGAATCTGCACGCGGGACAGTTCGGGATCGTTCATGCATTCGCGGACGATGCGCGGCGCATCCTCCTGCAACACCGTCACGCGAATCACCAGTTTGGTGGAAATCACTTCGCCGAACGGCTCGGAACTTTTGGCGTACATGCCCATCAGGTGCGGATTCCGCAGCACCCACATGCCGTCGATGGGCGAATTCAGCGTCAGATCCTCGACGTCCCGCCGGGCGTCGGCGATGCGCTGCTCCTGGGTGCGGATCTGCTCGTCGTACTCGCGGAGGTTGAACTGATACGTGACGGCCAATCGGCGGTCGATGTCGTACAGGGCCAATTGTTTCTGGAACAGATCGAGTTCGGCGACGCGGTCGCGGTTTTCGGCGACAACGAGCGGCTGTCCCGCCCGCACCATCGTGTCGGTGGGCGCGATGAACGTCACGATGCCCTCGGTCTGCGCGTTGACGATGCGGCGATCCTGCGGCTCGACGATGCCGGCCGCGTAAATGCGGTCGTGACAGGGCACGTACCCCAGCCCGACGACCAGCAGCGCGACGAACGCCGCCGTCGTGGACATCGCCAGGCCTCGCGTGCGGGAAAGTTCCTGGTTGGTGAACAGATAGGCAAGAAACTTGAACAGCGGCGCGAACAGCCAGGCCGCCAACGCCGCGAAGGCGAGCACCGCGCCCAGCACGGGCACCGCCCGATAGACAAAGTACAGAATGGTCGCGACGATGACGGTTCGGTAAATCGTCGAGGAGATGCCGTAGAGCACAAACCACACGCGTTCGCCGGATGTGTGGGCGGGATTGCGGGGCTTGCGGACTCGCCAGGCATACCGCTTCACGAGGTAGTAGAGGTAATCCTTGCTGCGCTGGGCGAGGTTGGGGATCTCCAGCAAGTCGCTGAGAATGTAATAGCCGTCGTATCGCAGCAGCGGGTTGCCGTTGAACAGGATCGTCGTCACCGACCCGATGATCATGACGTTGAACGCCACCGTGTGGATGAGCGTTTTGTCGGCGGTGTGGGCCCAGACGATGGCCGCCACGGCGGCGATGGCCAGTTCGATGTACATGCCCGCCGCCCCGACCATCGCGCGGTGCCACTTGTGACGGAATGCCCAACTGCTCGACGCGTCCACATACGGAATCGGCGTGAACACCATGAACATGATGCCCATCACGTGAACCTCGCCGCCGCTACCGCTGTTCAACCCAAACTTCTTACACGAAAATCCGTGCGAAAATTCGTGAAAAATCTTGATGCCCCAGAAGCACGCGAACATCAGCGCGGCGTTGGCGGCCAGCCGCTGCTGATCGAGCATCTGCTTGAACACGTCGCTGGCCTGCCCCATCGCCGCCGACCAGTTGCTGACGACGAACCAGCCGCCGACGCTCAGCAGCGTCAGCCACAACACAAACCCCACCCATGAATAAATCCACCCGACCGCGCCGACCCAGCGGTCGAGAAATTTGTCCGGATCCAGCAGCGGAATGCGAATGAACAACAGATTGCTGACGTACCCTTTGACCTCGCGGCTGACGCGTTTGCGGTAGCGTTTGAGCAATCCTTCGCTGTCAGGCGGCAGGTCGGCCTGGAGCAGGTTGCTGCTGTAGAGTTGGCCGAGCAGTTGGATGACTTCGCCCTGCGTGGGGGCCATGTCGCCGAATTGCTCGTTCGAGATTTTCCACGCGTCGGCGACGGTCCGCCGCCCGTCCAGCAGCGCGATGAAGCGATACGCCGCCTCGTTCAGCCGGAAAAACTGATTGTTGGCAGGGTCCTGCAACACGTGCCACATGTGCCCGCGAAACTGCTGCCGATGCACCTGCACGCTGGCAAGCAAATGCGGCTTCAAGTCGGCCACACGATACCATGTTTCACTGAATGTTGGACGATCGATTGGCAAGGGAAGTTTCTCTCAACAAAAAGCGACAAGTGACAAGCGACAAGAGAAGGAGTGTCTAGTCTTTCATAGCGATCACTTTTTACGAGAGCAATGAACTCCATTCACGTTGCCTACTCTTGTCACTTGTCGCTTGTCGCTGGGTTTCGCTTCGTCAAATCCACAGTTTCATCCGCACCCAGTTGACGGCCTTTTGGGTCCACATTTTCAGGTACGGTTGTTCGCCCAGGTGGACGCGGGCCTGGCCTTTGATGCCCGGCTGGAGCCACGCCGTCGCGTTGTGCGAGGCCATGTCGTCCTCGTTCAGCTTGACGCGAATTTTGTAGACGTTTTTCTGTTCGACGACCTCGGCGACCGGCATGACGCGTTCGATCGTGAATCGCATGCGTTTGTCTGGATAGCCCGTGGTGGCCAATTGCCCCTGCGTGCTGGCGCGGACTTCGGCGATGTCTTCCTCGGGCACTTCCAGCGTCGCCTGCATGGCGATGGGCTGGTTTTCCTCGCACTCGGCCATGATGAACAGCACGTCGCCTTTTTTTCTCGGCGGGCGGTTGTGCTGTTTGAGATCGCCCTCGAGGATGTAGCCGTTGAAGGGTGCCTTGATGGCGGCGTCGTCGATCTCGGCCAGCAGCCAGTCGATTTTGACGCGTGCGGCGGCCATTTCGGCGGCGAGTTGCTGGACTTCGGCCTGCTTGGCGTCGCGTTCGTCGGCCTTCATTGTGCTATCGGCGGCGGCCATCGCGACGGCGCGACGGCTCTCGGCTTGCACGTACTGCCGCCGCGTCTCGCTGAGGCTTTGTTCCTGTAGTTTGGTGTCCATGCGGGCGAGCACGTCGCCCTTGGCGACCCACTGGGCGGGCTCGACGAACGTTTCGGCGATGAAGCCGTCGAAGGGCGCGGAGATGTACCGTTGCGTGACGGCTTCGATGGTGAACGGCGCTTCGGCGCGGTGCTCGCCGTGAATCAACGAGGTCGCCAGCACGAAACCGATCAGGCCGATCACCAGCAGTTTGATCCACGTGTGCTTGGGCCCGACGGCGAAGGCGGCGGCGCGTCGCGTGGCCGCGGCGGCGCGGGCGCCGAACCACTTGTCCGTCTGGTGAAGCGTCACGAGTCGAGCGCTGGCCAGGTCGCACGTCAGCCGCAGGGACTCGGCCTCCTCGACGGTGAAGGGATTGTCGGCGGGGCGTTCGAGAATGAGCACGCCCTTGGGTTCGCTGCCGCGGCGGAGGGGCAGGCTCAGCACGGCCGACGGACCGTGACGTGTCGCGAGTTCCTTGGCCGCCCGGCTGACGAAGGTGGCCTCCGGCGCGGAGGGATGCACGATTTCGACGTCCTGGTCGATGCATTCCTCCATGGCCGTTTCGACGTCCTGAACCACTTTCATTTTGCGGCTGAATTTTTCGGTGTTGCTCAGCGCCCGAAGTTTGACGTAGCGGTTTTTCAGGAAGCCAAGCCCCACGCGGTCGCAGGTGAAGCGGCTGGCGAGTTCGTTGACAAAGGCCATGCCCGCGCCCTGGAACCGTTCGTGGTCGTTGACGGCGGAGAGGACCTCCATGGCCAGTCGCAGCCGGGCGAGGTCGGCCTGGCGGCGTTGGAGCGTCAGCCGCATTTCGTAGAGGCTCAGCAGGCTGACGGTCAGCTCGATGCGTTCGCGGCAGACGGCGAGGGTTTGCGGGTCGCCCGTCTCGATGAGAAACGTGGCCGCCCCGCGCACCATGCCGTCACCGCGGATGGGCACGAGGATCAGGTGCTGCCTGGCCGGGGCGCCGTAGAGGTCTTCGTCGTGCTGAAGCGGGCGGATGAGCGTGGTGCCGGCGCGTTGAATCTGCGGGACGACCTCGGCCGCCTTGGCCAGCCAGACCGGGGGCGTCTGGCCTTGAGCCAGCGCGGGATAGACCGCGAGCACCTCAACCTGGCCCTGCGGATTCAGCCGAAGCATCGCGCCGCCGTTGGCGGTGGCGATGTAGCACTGCACGGCCAACAGATTCACCAGAAAGGCCTCGGGAGGCCCGTCGAATCGCCCAAGCCGGTCGATCAACTCCGAGATCGACGCCGGCGCCGCCGGCGACGACGCATTCACCGACTCGCTTGTCTGAACACGATCTGGCATGGTTTCTCCCAGACAACAGACTGGTAGACTGTTAGGCGATTAGACTGTTAGGCGCAGCCCGGCACGCCTTGGCCAAATCACTCATAAGCCTGTCCCTAACAGTCTAACAGCCTAACAGTCTAACGGCCTGTCTTACTTCTGTCGCTTGCTGACATCCAGCTCCAACTCGCCGAACTGTTCTTCGTGGCGGCGGATGAGCTGGCCCAACGTCACGGCCAATCGCTTGGCCGAGTAGTAGTTCATGATCACGCGGTTGGTGATCTGGAACACGATTTCCGGCTGGCCGCCCTGCTGCTGCGCGGGCGCGGCGAGGTTGACGCCGAAGTCCAGCATGACTTCCTCGGCCGTCCCGTTCGTGCGGAACGCGTTGGCGTAATTCGACGTCATCGTCCGCTCGTCGATACGAAGGCGAACCTGCTGGCCCTGCTGATCTTCCTGGCTCACGATTCTCGGCTGATTTTCTGACATTCTTGCACTTGCTCCTTTGTAGCAAACTCACACATCACGCCCCCGCCGGATCCCACGATGGGCCGACGCGGGCCTCGCCGTCACGTCCGGCGGCGTCACTTGGATTTTTCCGTTTTGTCGTCGGCTGGCACGCTCACCAGCACATGTTCGCCCGCCGGCCGGCCGGTGGGGTTGGGCACCTCCACGCGGACGATTCGCCTCTGGCTGGCGGGGTTGGCGACCTGGGCAATGTGAATCACCCGGCCCGAGCACTTCGAATCGACGTCCCATCGCTCGTCCTGGCCGGCGAAGTAGACGTCCACCGTCGCCTCGCCGCCGCCGGAACGAATTGTGTACAGCGCCGCCGCCTTGGCCAGCGGCATCGGCACGTCGATCCACAACGGGTCGACGTTCACCACGCTGAGCACCCGCATCATCGCGTCGACGGCTTCGCCTTCCTTGACGGCGATCTCCTCGACCTTGCCGTCGATCGGGCTGCGAACCTTCATGCGGTCGATACGAAGCTTCAGTCCATCGACCTTGCGGGACTGCTGCTCCTGCGAAAATTTCTCCAGCTTGATTTGCAGTTCGGCCATCGTGACGTCCAACTCCGCGTGCTGCATTTCCAGCCGACTGGCGGCCTGCTTGGCAAACGCTTCCTTGATTTTTTCGAGGTCGACCTGCTTCTGATCGCGCTGCGCAGTGGCGGCTTCGATCCGTATGGTGTCCTCGGCCTCGGCCTTGGCAATGGCCAGTTCCACCTGCAACACCGAGTCGTCCTGCTGGATCAGCACCTCGCCAGCCTTGACGGACGTGCCTTCCTTAACCAGCATTTTCGCGACGATGCCCGGCTCGACCGGCGCCAACTTCACGTCGCCGCTGGGCTTAGTGATCGCCTCCACACCGTCGGCCGGCACCATGGCCGTCGCCGCCGCCTGCCCGGCCGCCGGCAGCGTCGCCGCCAGCAGCAGCCACAACGGCAACCGCAGTATACTCGCATGTCGTCTTTGCATGTGCGTGATTTCTCCGCCCGCGGTAAACCGTCCAGTATCGTGAAATTCCCGTCCTGGAACAAGCCTTTTTTGCGACGCGGACCGTCCATGGGTACACGTCATGTTTGTGGGTGGACATTGTCGCAAAGCCCAACCTGGCCACAGGCCCTGCCAGTTTGCGTTGCAAAACGGGCCTGTCGCCAGGAACGCTCTATAACGCAAACTGGCAGGGCCTGTGGCCAGGTTGGGCGCCCACAAACTGACGCACACCCATCGTCCATATCGTAGCTATACGTCATCAACCGCCCGGCGGGTTCGGATTTTTCCAAAACCACGCCACCTCGTAAGGTTGATTGTACCACGGAAAAACGTAATCTCAAAGGCAGGAGATGAGCCCGTACAGGGCAATCGCATCTAAAAAGTCTCATTTTTAGGCTGTAGACTGTAGGCTGTAGGTGCGACATGCCGTGTCGAAAAATATGTCGCAAAAACTGCCGCGACTACAGCCTACAGTCTACAGCCTTTTCGCGAAAAAACGGGGAATTAAGATGCGATTGCCCTGTGAGCCAGTAGCCATCAGGTATGGCAGGGCATGCTGTACGTCATACGATCAGCTATTTTTCGCTACGGCACAGTCGTTCCCGCTCTCATGGCCTTTTTCGCCCTCGTCCTTCCATACCTATTGGCTATTGGCTCGTCTTCCTCGCCAGCGCCGCCGAGACCAGGCCGGCGAACATGGGGTTGGCGCGGAGCGGTCGGCTGGTGAGGCAGGGGTGGGCCTGCGCGGCGATGAAGTACGGGTGCACGTCGCGGGGCAGTTCGAGGATCTGCACGATCGGCTGCGAGGGGTGTCGGCCTGAGAAGATCATGCCCGCTTTTTCGAGCGTTTCGACGCGCGCGGGCACGGCCTCGTAACGGTGGCGGAACCGCATGCGGATTTTTTTCGCGTTATGATGCAGGCTCGCCGCCAGCGTGCCGGGCGTAAGGTCCACGTCCTGTCCGCCCAGCCGCAGCGTGCCATTCGCCCCGTCGCATTTTTTCTGCTCGCCCAGCCGGTCGATCACCGGGTGCGGCGTGTCGGGGGTGAACTCGGTGCTGTCGGCGCCTTCCAAACCGACGACGTTGCGGGCGTACTCGATGACGGCCAATTGAAAGCCCAGGCAGACACCCAGGAACGGCAGCCCGGTCGTTCGCGCGTGGCGGATGCTGGCCAGTTTTCCCGCCGAAAATTTCGCGGTGAGTCCGCCGGGCACGAGCAGGCCGTCCACGTCCGCCAAGGCGCCCTCCACGTTGTGGTCGCCCACCACGCTCGTGTCGATCCACTTGATCTTCACGCGCGTCTCGCTGGCCGCGCCGGCGTGCTCGAAGGCCTTGATGATGCTCGCGTAACTGTCCCGCAGCGACGTCTCCTTGCCCGTAATGCCGATCGTGACATCCTGCCTGGGCTGCGTGATCCGCCGGGTGAACTCCGACCATCCGATGGCCGCCCGGGCGTCCTGCGCGGAATTCGTGCGGGCGCCAAGGTCGAGCAGTTGCACCACTTCGTTGTCCAGGCCGCACTCGCGCATGATTTCCGGCAGCAGGTAAATGCTCGGCAGATCGTGCATGCTGAAGACGCGGCGGAGCGGCACGTTGGTGTAGACGGAAATTTTCTGCCTCACCGAGTCGACCACCGGTTTTTCGCACCGGCAGGCAACAATGTGCGGCATGATGCCGTGCTCCATCACGCGCTTGAGGCCGAGCTGGGCGGCCTTGGATTTCTGCTCGCCCAGCGACGACGGTTCGAGCACGTACGTCAGCGCGACGAAGACGACGCTGCCTTCGCCTTCCTCGTAGGACAACTCGCGCAGGGCCTCGAGATAGAACGCGTTTTCGATGTCCCCCACCGTGCCGCCGACCTCGATGAACACGACGTCGGCCTTGCTCTTGACGGCCAACTCGCGCAGGCGGTATTTCACTTCGCCCGTGACGTGCGGGATCATCTGCACGTCGCGGCCTTTGTATTCGCCCTGCCGTTCCTTGCGGAGAATTTCGGTATAAATCTGCCCGCTGGTGGCGAAATTGGCCCGGCTGAGGTCCTGGTCGAGCATCCGCTCGTAGGTGCCCAGGTCCATGTCGGTTTCCATGCCGTCGTCCAGGACGAACACCTCGCCGTGGCGGACCGGGTTGAGCGTGCCGCTGTCGATGTTGAGATACCCCTCGACCTTCATCGGCGAGACCCGCAGGCCTTTGTCCTTGAGCAGCTTCGCCAGCGAGGAGGAGAAGATGCCTTTCCCCAACCCGCTCAGCACCGTGCCCATGATGGCCACGTATTTCACCGTGCCGACACGGTAGCCTTCGGGGAAGGGAGTGTAGAATTCGGTCTCGTCAGATCGTTCCTTGGCCGCACGCGGAGTGTCCATGTTGTCCATGGGGCGACACTGTATCAAAGAGGAGGCGTTGGACGCAAGAGGGCGTTTTGATTTTTCGTTACGAAACGGTGAAAATATGCGTTTGTTCGAGGGAATTATTCAGCCAGTAGCCAATAGCCATCAGGTATGGCAAAATTTGTTGCTCCTCGCACGATCGGAGTTGTTCGCCGCATGACAGTCATGGCCGCTCTCATTGTCTTTTCGCCCTCGTCCTTCCATATCTATTGGCTACTGGCTGAATGATTCCCTCGAACAAACGACTCCCATTTACCCACACGCCGTGAAATCCGATCGAAAAACACTTGCAATTTCCCCCGATTGCGGCTAAACGATGGGCCGGCCGGCGTGGTTGGCGCGCGGCGTGTGTGGTGTGATTGAAGCGGCAAGGTGGCGTATGAAGTTTTGCCTGGTGGATAAAGTCGAGTCGATTGAGTTGGGCAGGCGGATCGTGACCGTCAAGGCGCTGTCGATGGCGGAGGAGTATCTGGCGGATCATTTTCCCGCCTTTCCCGTGCTGCCGGGCGTGCTGATGCTGGAGGCGTTGACGCAATCGGCGGCCTGGCTGGTCCGGTTGCAGCAGGACTGGGCCAACAGCGTGATCGTATTATCGGCGGCGAAGAACGTGCGGTACGCTCACTTCGTTCAGCCGGGCGATGTGATGCGGTGCGACCTGGAGGCGGTGGAGATCGGCCCGGCCAATGCAAAATTCAAAGGCACGGCCACCGTGGGCGATCACACGACCGTGACGGCGAAGCTGGAGCTGTCATGCTTCAACCTCCGCGACAACATGCCGTATCTGACCACCGCGGACGAGTCGATTCTCGCGACGCTGCGAAAACGATGGGAATTGATTGGCGGCCCAGCGGCAGTGGCGAAAATAGGCTGTTAGACGGCTAGGCTATTAGACTGTTAGGGAGAGGCTCATGAAAGATTAGGCCTAACGCCTCATCAGCCTGCGCCTAACAGTCTAACAGCCTAACAGTCTGTTTTCGCCGTTGACAACGGCGGGCGCTTGTCCTATATATAGTGGGCTTTGCACGACACGGATGTAATAACGGCATCACAAGGAGATCAGTCAATGCCGATGAGTGACAATGAGGTTTTCGAGAAGGTCAAGGAAACGCTGGTGGAAGCCTTGTGCGTCGACGACGAGGAAGTCACGCCGGAGGCGTCGTTGACGGCGGATCTGGGCGCGGAATCGATCGACTTTCTGGACATCGTTTTCCGCCTGGAGAAGGCCTTTGGCATCAAGATTCCGCGCGGCGAGTTGTTCCCGGACAACCTGAACAATCCCGAGTACGTCCAGAACGGCAAGCTGACCCCCACCGGCCTGGCCATGCTCAAGGAACGCATGCCCCACGCGGATTTCAGCGACTTCGAGAAGGACCCCGACATCTCCAAAATGGCGGAAATGTTCAAGGTCCAGATGCTCGTGAACTACGTCAAGACGAAGGTCGGGTAACGACGTTTTGCGTGGCATGTTGGTAAAAACGTGCCGCTGACTTCAGGGAAGCGTTATAGTTAACTAGTTAACTAGTTAACTAGTTAACTATAACGCTTCTTCAGTAGGCCGGGCGGTGCGGTTTCACCGTCAATGTTGGAACACGGGAATTCCTATGCGTTGGTTTTGGATCGACCGTTTCACGGAGTTTGTGCCGCACCGGAAGGCGACGGCCATTAAGAACGTCTCGCTGGCCGAGGAGCATCTCCACGACCATTACGAGGCCTTTCCCATCATGCCCACCAGCCTGATGATCGAGGGCATGGCGCAGACGGCGGGCATCCTCGTCGGACAGGCGCGCGACTTCAAGGAAAAGGTCGTGCTCGCCAAAGTCGCCAAGGCCGAGTTCACCGATATCGTCCTGCCGGGCGACCAGCTCACCTACCAGGCGGAGATCGACTCCATCGCGCCCGAAGCGGCCAGCATCAAGGGCACGGTGCTCAAAAACGGCATGGAAATCGCCCAGATTTCCATGATGTTCAGCCACGTCGACCAGAACCTTTCGGGCATGAAATTCCCGGAGGAAAATTTCGTGTTCACCGGCTCGTTCGAGCGGATGGTCGCGCCGTTCATCGGCCCCGGCGCCGCGGCGTCGGAGGAGACGAGTTGATGTCCCGCCGCGTCGTCATCACGGGCCTGGGCGTGGTCAGCCCCGTCGGGCTCGGCGCCGAAGCGTTCTGGCAGGCGCTGCTCGATGGCAGGCAGGCCGTCGGGCCGATCTCCCTGTTCGACGCGAGCGAATTCCCCTGCCGGATCGCCGGACAGTTGGCCGACTTCTCCGCGCGAAATTTCGTGCCCAAAGACTACCGCAAAAGCGTCAAGGTGATGGCCCGCGATATCGAAATCGCCGTCGCCGCCGCCGACCTGGCCTTCAAAGACGCCGGCCTCACCACGCGGGCAACCGATTCCGCCGCCATGACCGTCCCCGCCAAACGCCTCGGCTGCAACATCGGCGCCGGACTCATCTGCACCGACCTCGACGAACTCGGGCAGGCCGTCAACACCGCCCTGACCGACGGCGCGTTCGACATCCGCAAATGGGGCAGCACAGGGATGCAAAACCTCAATCCCCTCTGGCTGCTGAAATATCTGCCCAACATGCTCTCGTGCCACGTGACCATCATTCACGGCTGCGAGGGCCCGAGCAACTGCGTCACGTGTGGCGACGCGAGCGGGCCGCAGTCCATCGGCGAGAGCCGCTCCTGGATCGCCCGCGGGGCCGCCGACGTCGTGATCGCCGGCGGGGCCGAAAGCAAACTCAACCCGATGGGCCTGGTGCGACAAGGCCTGCTGGGCCGACTGTGCACGGGCGACGACTCCCCCGCCGCCTGCCGGCCCTTCGACGTCGGCCACGCGGGCACGGTCATCGGCGAAGGCGGCGCGTTGGCCATTCTCGAGGACGCCGACCACGCCGACCGCCGCGGAGGCCGCGTCTACGCGGAGGTCGTCGGCTTCGGCGGAGCGTGCGATCCCGACGGCATCGACGTACTCAAACCGACCGTCGGCGGCATGGACCTGGCCGTCCGCAACGCGCTGCGCAACGCGGGTATCACGCCCGCCGACGTGGGCGTGATCGTCGCACACGGCACGGGCGTGCCGGGCGACGACGCCCTGGAAGCCGCCGCCTGGCGGGCCGCCCTGGGTAAACAGGCCGACAACATCCCCGCCGTCGCCGTCACCGGCGCCACGGGAAGCCTCTTCGCCGGAGCGGGAGCCACCAGCGTCACCCTCGCCGCATTGGCCCTGCACAAAGGCGTCGTCCCCCCCACCGCAAACTTCACAAAACCCGCCGCCGGCTGCGAGGGACTCAACCTCAGCGCCAACCCACGCGAAGTGAAAGCAACCTACGCCCTCACCGCCGCCTTCGGCACCGGCGGACAGTCCGCGGCCGTGGTGCTGAAGACAGCCACCTAGCCCTATAGGGTTTTGCATGATGTGTGGGTGAAGATGTGCCGTTAGTCCGAGGGAACCTTTTCGTTAACTGGTTGACTCGTTAACTGGTTGATTCGTTGATTATCCACGAGTTAACGAGTCAACGAAGCGGTTCCCTCGAACGTACCGTATAATTTTACCGTTTTTTCTCGAAGTCCCTACGTAGCTAGTGGCTGGGAATATTATGAAACGCAGAGTCGTCATCACGGGCATGGGCAGCGTCAATCCTTTGGGGCATGACGTCGAGAGCATGTGGCGGGCGTTGCTTGCCTGCGGCAGCGGCATTCATCGCAACGAACTCTTCGACGCCAGCACGTATCCCACGACGTTCGCCGCGCAGGTGCGCGGATACGCGATGGCCGACCACGTGCCCAACGCGGCCCGGCACGCGTCGGCGGGACGGCACTGCGGCTTCGCGCTCGGGGCGGCCGTCGAAGCCTGGCGGCAGTCGGGCCTGGCGGACGTCGCCGAACTGGACCGCTCGCGGCTGGGCATCTATCTCGGCAGCGGCGAGGGCAGCATCGACTTCGACCCGTTCACCTCGCTGCTGGTGGACGCGTGGACCGACGGCCAGGTGGACACGAAAAAATGGGCCCAACTCGCCTTTGGACGAATGGACCTGCACCGCGAGGTCGAACAGGAAAGCAACATGGTGGTCGCGCACCTGGCCGCGGAGTTCGGCGTTCGCGGGCCGGCGTTCAACGTGCTGACCGCCTGCGCCGCCAGCACGCAGGCGATCGGCGAAGCGGCCATCATGATCCGCGAGGGCCATTGCGACGTCGTCATCAGCGGCGGCGCCCACAGCATGATCCACCCGTACGGCGTGACGGGCTTCAACCGGCTGACCGCGCTGAGTCAGCGCAACGACGATTTCGCCCACGCCAGCAGGCCTTTCGATCTGACGCGCGACGGCTTCGTCCTCGGCGAGGGCGCGAGCATTTTGATTCTCGAAGAGTACGAATCCGCCCGGTCGCGCGGCGCGAACATTCTATGTGAAATCATCGGCTACGGCTCATCCGCCGACGCGTACCGTATCACCGACCAGGACCCCGAGGGCGACGGCGCGGCCACCAGTATGCGGGCCGCCCTCGCCGATGCCGGCGCAGCCATCGGCGACATCGACTACATCTCCGCCCACGGCACGGGCACCAAGCAGAACGACCAGGTCGAGACGCGGGCGATCAAGGCCGTCTTCGGCGACCGCGCGAAAAACGTCCCCACCAGCAGCGTCAAAAGCGCGCTGGGACACTTAATCGCCGCCGCCGGCGCGACGGAACTCATCACCTGCATCCTGGCCATCCGCGACCAGATCCTGCCCCCCACCACCAACTACACCACGCCCGACCCCGACTGCGACCTGGACTACATCCCCAACACCCCGCGTCCGGCCAGGGTGGAAACGTGCATGTCCAACTCCATGGGCTTCGGCGGACAGAACAACACGCTGATCATCAAAAAAATGGAAAACTGACGCCACCGCGTCATTCCGTTTTGCCGCGAATGGCCAACGGCCCGCAAAGGCAACACATGAGCACCGATGACGATACGTATGGCGCTGACGATAAGGTATGCGTCTGCTACGGATTCATCGAAGTGCCGGATGAACGCCTGTCCCTGTTCATCCCCGAGGAAGGAACGGACGCCCTTGGGTTCCACGACGAAACGGACGTGGGCGGCATTGCGGTGCTTTGCGTGGCGTATGCGGACGATTACCACGCCATCGCGATCTGCGTGCTTTATATGCAAAAATTTTACGGAAGCGACGAGGGCGTGCGCGTCCATTTGTGGCGACTGGAGGACGCTCTGGGCCTGCGGATTCTCAAGGATTGGGGCCAACCGTTTACGCCCGGACTGGTCAAAGAAATTGGCGTACCCATGATGTGGCAGTCCACGGACGAACAACGCGAACATGTCCGCCAAATGGTCTTTGCGTGGATTACACCATCGAACAAGAAACCGAAACCCCGAGCGTCACGTCCCTGGCCTCGCAAACGGCCGTAGTTTTCCTTTGATTCCACCTTTACAAACCGCCGTTTGGGGATATGCTACAGGGGCGGTCTACCGTCAAATTGGCGGTATTCTATTCGTAAGGAGAAGGCATGAGGACCTATGGTATTGTGTTGGCGGGCCTGCTCATGATCAGTCCGGCGGCGATGGGTGCCATTTCCGTTCAGAGTCCGTTTTTCAATTTCGCCGGCAGCGGCGTCGTTGACGAAAATTCCGACGGCTTCTCGCATGGCTGGAGCCCCACCAACATGGGCAACGGTTCGGGCAACGCGCCCTATCGCTGGCGGTACGACCGCGCGGACAACAACACGGTATACACCGAAATGACGTACACCGAAACGTGGGCCGAGGCGCAGGTGCTTGGCACGATTCTGTTGGTCAGCCCGCTCGACCAGAGCCGGAATTCGGTCGGCAACATGTACGTCGCCACGGTCGCGAATCCCCAGCCCAGCGACTGGGTGCTGGTGGATTCCTTCGACCTGCTCACCAACTCGTGGGCCTTGTTCGACATCAACCGGACGAACGTGTACGGCGTGAAGATCGAGGTGACGGGCGGCGACACGCAGGTCCCGATCGATCATCTGAATTACGCGTACCAGATCGGCAGCATCGGCTTTTTCGCGGAGCGGATGACGGACGTCGCGTTCGGCAAGCCGACCATCGCGTCAGACGGCGTTACCAGCAAGGGCAACATGACGGCTTGGCGTCTGGTCAACGACAACAACAACGCCACAGGCCGATTCTTCGGCAACGGCCCCGATCAATACGTCGGCGTGGACTTCCAGGGCGGCGTGCAGCTTCAAGGCCTGCTGGTCGACACCTGTTCGTACAGCGGCTACGAATTCGGCCATTTCGACGTGCAGGTCTACCGCAACGGCGGCTGGGTTTCGCTGGGCACGGCGATTCAGCCCACGGGCGACGACATGATCTGGATCGACTTCGGCCCCGGCGGCGAATACGCCGAACAGGTGCGCCTCTTCGGCGACGCCAGCGGCCCCCACGGCGGCAGAATCATCAACGGCATCATGGCCTTCGCGGTCGTCCCCGAGCCGGCGACGATGTCCCTGCTGGCCCTGGGCGGCCTGGCGCTGCTGCGACGGCGAGTCCGATAGACATAATCAATGGCTCTGCCTGTTTTCGTTGTAAGACATGGGCAAAAGCGAACGTCTCGCTTTTGCCCATGTCTTACAACGCAAACAGGCAGAGCCATTATGCAGGTTTTCGCTCACCCACAAATCGTTCGCCGTAACGGAAAACCCGTGTCGGCAGGTGGGGATATTTCACGGCCATGTAGTCGACGAACTCGGTCACGTCGGCGGCGTTGAATGCGAACATGTCGTAGTGGGCGGGGATGGTCAGGCCTGGCGCGAGGCCCCCGGCGAGGTCGGCGGCTTCCTGGTACGTCATGTTGCCCAGACAGTTGGCGCGGAGTCGTCTGGCGTCGCGGCCGTTGATGGGCAGCATGGCGGCGTCGAATCGCCAGGCCCGCAGTTTCGTCAGCAACCCCTCGTAGACGCACGTGTCGCCCGCGTGGAGCAGCGTGCAGCCGTTGCCTTCGATCACGTAACACAGGTACGGATATCGGCCTGTGGCAGCGTCACGGTCGAGGAACTCGTGGGCGGCGGCAACGCCCGTGACGCGTACGCCCGCGTGCTCGACGGACAGGCCTTCGTCGGCACCCAACAGCCGACCGGCGGGCAGGCCCAGATCGCGCGACAGCCCTTCACGCAGCAGTTCCGGCACGACGAACCGCGCCCCCGGCGATGCAGCCGCCATCGCGGGCCAATGCTCACGATCGATGTGATCGAGATGATCGTGGCTGCCCAGCACCAGCGTCGCGTTGCGAATCTCCGCGGCGGCCAGCAACGCAGGCACCCGCCGGTCCGCCAGCGGCGTCAAAAACGGATCCAGATACACCACCGCCTGCCCCAGTTTGAGCACAAAACTCTGCTGGCCCAACCACCACAACGCAAACTCCCCCGCCGCCACGCGGCAGTTATCAATATCCTCAATCAACGCCCGGCCATGCGGAATGTCATAACGATCCATCGCTCACCTCGGACGGTACTTTACCACAGAGACACGGAGGATGCAGTTACGGACTTGTAGCCAGCGGCGGTTGTGTGGATAATCGTGAGACCATGATTCGAATTTACAACACACTGACGCGTCGTAAGGAAGAATTTCACCCCGTCGAACCGGGCAAGGTGAGCATGTACCTGTGCGGGCCTACCGTGTATAAGCCCAGCCACATCGGGCATGCCGTCGGGCCAGTGGTGTTCGATGCCGTCGTGAGGTACCTCAAGTTTCGCGGGTTCGACGTGACGTGGATCGTCAACATCACCGACGTCGAGGACAAACTCATCACCGAGGCCGCCCGGCAGAACCGCCCCATGCTCGACATCGCCCGCGAAATCGAAGCCGGCTACAAGGACAATCTCGCCGCCCTGGGTGTGCTCCACATCGCCGCCTTCCCGCGAGCGACGGAGTTCATGGCCGAGATCATCGCCCTCGTCCAACGGCTGATCGCCAACAACGCCGCCTACGCCGTGCCCGCCGCCGGCGCCACCGACGCCGGCGCCACCGACGCGGGCGCCATGGACGTCTACTTCGATCACACCGCCAAGGCAGACTACGGCAAACTCTCCAACCGAAAAAGCGAGGACCAGCAGACCGGCACCCGCGCGGTGGCCGGCGAAAACCGACGACACCCCGCCGACTTCGCCCTCTGGAAGGCCTCCGCGCCCGGCGAACCCGCCTGGCCAAGCCCGTGGGGCGCGGGCAGACCGGGGTGGCACATCGAATGCTCCGCCATGAGCCTCAAACTCCTCGGCGATACGTTCGACATCCACGGCGGCGGCATGGACCTGGTCTTCCCGCACCATGAAAACGAGATCGCCCAGAGCGAAGCCGCCACCGGAAAACCCTTCGCGAAATACTGGATGCACAACGGCCTGACACGCGTCGCTACCAAGTTGCCCGGCGGCGAAGTCAAGGCCGAAAAAATGTCCAAAAGCCTCGGAAATATCCGCACCATCACCAGCCTGCTGGAACAATTCGACCCCGCCGCCGTGCGGTACTTCGTGCTCTCGACGCACTACCGCCGCCCGCTGGATTTCAGCGACGAACAACTCGCCGCCGCCGGCAAAGCCCTCGAAAATTTCCACCGCGTCCTCGACGACGTGCAACGCGTCGCCGGCGAAGATCCCTACACGGTCGCGCCGTGGCAGTTCTCGCCCGGCACCGATCAAAAATCGCTCCTGGTGGGCTTCGCGCCCGGCGTCGCCGACGCGCTCGAATCCGCGGGCCTGAACCAAACCGACCTGCACGCGCTGGGCGAATTCAAAACCATCGTCGCCCAGTTCTTCGAAGCCATGGACGACGATTTCAACACCGCCGCCGCCATCGCCGCCCTCCACGAACTGACCTCGGCCACAACAAAATTCGCGGCCGGACTTCAGGTCCCAACCGCCACGGAACAAACGTCGGCGCAGCCGACGGAGCACACCGACCTGTTGAACGAACTCCTGCTAGGCATGGGCCAAACCCTCGTCCGCCTCGCCCGCCTGCTGGGCCTGCTGGAAACCCGCCCCACGCCAAAGGCCTCCGCCGGCATCACCGACGAAGAAATCGCCGCCCGGGTCGAAGAACGAAAGGCCGCCAAAAAATCGAAAAACTTCGCCCGCGCCGACGAAATTCGAAAACAGTTGACCGACATGGGCGTCACGCTGGAAGACACGCCCGGTGGAACGATCTGGCGACGGTCGTAGGAAAGGCACAAAGAGGAACGCAAGAAAATCGCAAAGGTATTTGTGACAGCCAGGACCGGTTTGAAGCCCCGGAAGGGGCACCTTGGGTAGCCCAGGGCGTGCCCGTACTCGGGCATGCCCTGGGTTAGCAGCCCCCAAAGAAACAAGCCCCGACAGGGGCGCCTCGGACGTTCCAAGGCAACGGAAGCGAAACCGTCTGGACAGGCTTTGATCAAAGGCATGGAAGCATCATGACGCATACATTTACCGATCTATTGTACCACTTCGTGTTCTCGACAAAAGAACGGCGGCCGCTCATCGACAACGACCTGCTGCCCGAACTAACCCGCGTAATCGGTGGAATCATTCATGATCGCAAAAGGCCGGCTGCTCGAATGCAATGCCATGCCAGACCACATTCACCTGCTGGCGGCATTTCCTCCAGCGCTCGCCGTTGCGGACATGCTGCGTGACATCAAATCCGTCTCGTCCGACTGGGTGCGTCGCCGATTCGGCAAAACAAAACCATTCGCCTGGCAGGAGGGATATAGCGGCTTTACCGTGAGTATCAGCAACAAAGAAAATGTCATCGCCTATATTCGACGACAACAGATACATCACCAGGAAACGACATTTGAAGAGGAATACCTTGGCCTGCTGCAACGCGCAGGATACTCGTATGATCCGCGTTTTGTTTTTGATTAGAATTCGAGTGGGACGTCTTGGCATAACCAAATTCCAAGGCGCCCCTGCCGGGGCTTGGCGTGTTATAGAAAACCTGAGCCCAGGGCAGGCCTGAGTACAGGCCCGCCCTGGGCTACCCCAAGCGCCCCTTCCGGGGCTTGGAAACTCCAGCCTTTGAAAAATCCAGCCGTATTGATTGAGCATTCGTAGTATTGTAGTGTTAGGGACGAGAACCGTAAGTGACGGTACGGTTGGTATGAAAATAATCAATCAACCCCACCGGCCTTGTGTTTAGAAAGGACGCCGATATGAATCATTCATCACATCACAATCGCCGGGTACAATGGCACGTCGGCGTTATCCTCGCCGCCGTGTTTGTCGCGATGACCGTTTGGCCGCTCTCGATCATCAAGGCCGACGAAACGACGATGTCATCGGCGACGCAACCGACACGGAAAGATCAGCCGCCTGCCGCCAGCCAGCCGGCCGCCGGTAAGCAGACCGAGGCCGGCCAACTTCCCCAATTGCGTTTTCTCGTATGGCAGAAAGAGGACCCGCAAATAGCACACGAGACTCCCGTTGCCTGGCAGCCGGACGGGGAATCGATCAAGGACGAAACCGACATGAAGGTCCTGCAACGTCGCGCCGGAACCATGGGCGGCGGGGCCGGTGAAACGTGGCGGTTTCTCCATCTCTGGTTCTCCCACCCTGATATTGACAGCTCAACGAACGTCAACGTTAAGATCATGGACGCCACCGGGAAGGAACTTACCGGCTCCGGAGGTCAGGGCAGTTCGTCGTATCCTCGCGGCGAGCGCGGCAACCCGGACGACTCGGGCTGGGCCGTGGTCATGCGGAGTCCGGGCAAGATCGAGGATGAGATTCCGAAGTCCGTGGACATCGTGTTGCGTTACTCCCTCGGGCTTTGGGAGGAGGTCGGCACGCTGGGCGGCGTGTTCGAAGACTCCGCGACGGTGGACGTTATCACGGTGGAGAAGGCCGAAGAAATCATCGTCGACCAGGCCGTCCTCGACAGGACCGGCGACGGCAAGATTGGCGACGTCAGGACGTATCTCCACGTCGTCCGCGATTACGACATCGCCTCGCAAATGCAGCTCGAAATTGTCGCCATAATGCTCGACGGCCGCGAGGTACGCCCCGATGGACGAAGTTCCAGCAGCAGCCCCGGCGGAACCGAGAAGGCGCGCTTCCGGTTCAACGCGCCGCAGTCGGACATCCAACGGTTCGCGTTCCGCGTGCGCCCGATCCGGGAAGCGACATACAAAAACGTCTCCCTTGAACCAGGTACGATCACCAAACCCGAGGCCGTCGGCGATCCCCCGCCCGCCGCCACGCCGACAACAAAACCCGCCGCGAAACCGGCGGCGAAATAGGTTATATATGCCTCCACAATTTGTATTTGAAATGCGTGACGTGTGCAAACATTACGGTGACAAGACCGTGTTGCGCGATATGAATCTATCGTTTTTTTACGGCGCGAAGATTGGCGTCGTGGGCGAAAACGGATCGGGCAAAAGTACCCTTTTGAAAATCATGGCCGGCCTGGATAAAGATATTCAGGGCGAGGCCCGGCTGAACAAGAATATGACGGTCGGTTACGTCGCGCAGGAGCCGGTGCTGGATTTGGACAAGACCGTGCGGGAAAATTTACAAACCGCCGTTGCGGCCGTGCAGGGATTGATTGATCGGTATAACGAAATCAGCGAGTTGCTCGGCGAGGCCGACGATGACATGGATGATTTGTTGGAGGAGATGGGCACGCTCCAGGAGAAGATCGATGCCGCCAACGGCTGGGAGTTGGATCGGCTGATGGACATCGCCTCCGACGCGATGGTGCTGCCCGACGACGACACGCCGGTCGCCCAGCTCTCCGGCGGCGAACGCCGTCGCGTCGCCCTCTGCATGGCGTTGCTCGAAAAACCCGACCTGCTGCTGCTCGACGAACCCACCAACCATCTCGACGCCGAGACCATCGCCTGGCTGGAGGGGCAACTCCGCGAGTATCCCGGCACGGTCATCATCGTCACGCACGATCGGTATTTCCTCGACAATATCACGCGATGGATTCTCGAACTCGAAAACGGGTACGGCCTGCCGTTCGAGGGCAATTACTCGTCGTGGCTTGCACAAAAGGCGGAGTTGCTTCGCGTGATGGAGAAGCGAGAGACGCAGCGGCAGAAGACGCTGGAGCGGGAGTTGGCATGGATTCGCGACAGCCATCAGGGGCGGAATCAGAAGAATCAGGCCCGCATCAAAAGTTACGAACAGTTGGCGTCGCAGCAGACGATCGACCGCGACAGCGACGCGATTATCCAGATCGCGCCAGGCCCGCGGCTTGGCGACAAGGTGCTGACGTTCGACGCCGTGAGCAAGGGGTACGGCGGTGGGGCCGCGCTGATTCGGGAGTGTTCGTTCGATCTGCCGCGCGGCGCGATCGTGGGCGTGATCGGGCCTAACGGGATCGGCAAGACGACGCTGTTCCGCATGATCGCCGGGCAGGAAAAACCCGACGCGGGCACGATCGACCTCGGGCCTACGGTGGCGCTGAGTTATGTGGATCAGCATCGCGACGCGTTGGACGACGGGCGGTCGATTTTCGAGGAGATCACCGACGGCAAGGACCGCGTGGAGTTGGGCAGCGTGTCAATGGCCAGCCGAGCGTACGTCGCGCGGTTCAATTTTCGCGGCGGCCAGCAGCAGAAAAAAGTTGGCCAATGTTCCGGCGGCGAGCGGAACCGCATTCACTTGGCCAAGCTGTTGCGTCGCGGCGGCAATCTGTTGTTGCTGGACGAACCGACCAACGACCTGGACGTCGCGACGATGCGTGTGCTGGAGCAGGCGTTGATGGACTTCCCCGGCTGTGCGATGGTCATCAGCCACGATCGGTTTTTCCTGGACCGCATCTGCACGCACCTGCTGCTGTTCGAGGGCCAGGGGAAGACGCGCTGGTTCACCGGCAACTTCGCGCAATACGAGGAAACGGTGCTGGCGGAAAATCCCGACCGCGTCGCGAGCCGGCGTAGCAAATACAAACGGCTGACGCTGCGGTGAGGGGAGACAAACCAACAGCCAGTAGCCAACAGGTATGGAAAACCAAGGGCGAAAAGGCAGTGAAAGCGGGAGCGGATGCGAGGCGTGGAAAAAGCGTGCATCGTGTGACGAACCACAGATTTCGCCATACCTGATGGCTACTGGCTACTGGCTATTGGCTTTTTCCGCTCCCCGACGATCAGCGCGATCGCCTCGACCAGGCCCGCGGCGATGAACGTGCCGGCGGCGTCGAAAAGCCAGTCCTCGATGTCGGCAGTCCTGCCGGCCAGCGGCTGCGTCAGTTCGTCGACGGCGCCGTACGCGAGCATGACGGTGAACAGCAGAATCAGCCTCCGGCGCCGCGGCACGCCGAACGCCAGCAACGTCATGCCAAACGCCGACGCCAACCCCGCAAACCCCACCAGGTGCAGCGTCTTGTCGCTGGCGTGAAAATTCGGCACATTCGCCGGCGGCAAGTGCGTCAACGTGAACGCCCCCGCCCACAGCACCGCCAGCAACACAAGCAACACATACCGAAGGCGACAAATCAACGAATACAGTGTCATGATCGCACCGCCGCGCGCGATGGACCCAACGGCGGAACGGGGTTGGCGGCATACGTTTTCGCCAGCCGGCGGCCGACGAGTCGAAACGCGCCAAACGGTTTTGTTCGGATGCCTTTTCGCATGTACAATCCATCCAGAAACTCAAGATATTTTCGGATTTCCGTGTTGCGGTAGATCACGACGAACGCATAGGCCATGAATTCCAGGTCGCGAATCCGCAACTGCCCCGCGCGATACACCCGGGCCACCGTGTCATAATATCCCAGCAGCGCGTCGATCTCTTTCTCCAGCGGCGAATTGTGGAACGACGCGTCGTATGTGAATTGGCCGTACTCGATAGCATAGTAGGCGTCGAGCATCTCTTTCCGCCCCGCGTGATGCTGCACCAGGTTCAGGATGTACTCAATGCTCTTCTGCCGATTCGCCGTGCGGCTTTGCCGAAACGTGAGAAACAATCCGACCACGGCAAAAACCAGCAGGCCAAGTTGGATGATCTCCATGTAGGGCATGTAGTAGATATCGTCAGAATCGCCAGGCCAAGCACAATGAATCGCGACCGCAATGCCGAAATCCCCGTAATCCCAGCGAAAAATTCGCATGAATTCGCGTCATTCGCGGCCTATTTGTGTTTCGAGGACCGCATGATTTTTCGCCAGAGGTGCACGAGGGTTGCGCGCAGGCCCAGGCGGCGGTAGGTGCGGGCCATGCGGGGGCGGCGGCGGAGGCGTTTGCGGGCGGTGGGCTTCCAGGCGGCCCATTCGCGGCGTTTCAACTCGCCTCGTTTGATTTTTCCGCTGATGGTTTTGGGCAGTTCTTTCACGAATTCGATCGCGCGCGGGTACTTGTACGGCGCGGTCACCGAACGTACGTGTTGCTGCAACTCCGTCACCAGGGCCTTGGAAGGCACAAAGCCCTCACGCAGCACGACGAAGGCTTTGACGATCTCGCCGCGCAGTTCGTTGGGGCTGGCGACCACGGCCGACTCGCGGACGGCCTTGTGCTCCAGCAGCGCGCTCTCGACCTCGAAAGGCCCGATGCGGTAGCCCGAGGTGATAATCACGTCGTCGGCCCGCCCGACGAACCAAAAATACCCGTCGCTGTCGCGGTACGCCCGGTCGCCCGTGAAGTACCAGTCGCCACGAATCGCCCCCGCCGTCATCTCGGGATCGTCCACGTAGCCGTGGAAAAATCCCACGGGGCGGGTCGGTTTGACGCGGATGGCCAGGTGCCCCTCGTTGCCGTCGTCCAGCGGATGGGCGTTCTCGTCGACGATGGCGACGTCGAACGTCGGCGTGGGCTTGCCCATCGAGCCGGGCTTGATCGGCATGCAGCGGTAATTCGCCAGTACGTTGACGGTCTCGGTCTGCCCGTAGCCGTCGTAAATCTGCGTGCCGGTAGCATCCTCCCAGATGCGGATCACCTCGGGATTCAGCGGTTCCCCCGCGCTGGTGCAATGGCGGACGGAGGCGAGGTCATACTCGGCGAGATTTTCGCGCACCAGGATGCGGTACACGGTCGGCGGGGCGCAGAGCGTCGTGATCTTCGCCTTGCCCAGCATGCGCAGCGTCATCTGCGGCTCGAATTTCGGCGCCGTCGACACAAACACCTGCGCCCCCATCGTCCATTGGCCAAACAGGCAGCCCCATACCGCCTTGCCCCATCCGGTGTCCGTGAGCGTCCAGTGCACGTCGTCGCCGCGCAGGTCGTGCCAGAATTTCACCGTCACCACGTGCCCGATCCCGTACGATGCCTGCGTGTGCAGCACCATCTTCGGATACGACACCGTGCCCGACGTGAAATAAATCAGCATCGGATCGTCGCTGCGCGTGGTCGTCCAGCCCTCCACGACGTCGCTTTCAGCCTCCATGGCCTTGGTCGCACTCACCCACGGCTCGGGCGCGTCGCCGATCGCGAGCCGATGCGTAAGCGTCTTGCACTCGGCGGCCACCTCGTCCACCACGCCCCGAAGCTCCGTCGCGCAAATGATCGCCACCGCCTTGGATTTCTCCATGCGATACAGCAGGTCGCGAGGCCTGGACTGCGTTGTGGTCGGAATGCCCACCACGCCCATCTTGATCAGCCCGAGCATGACGACGTACCATTCCACGCTCCAGCCCGCGAGGATAATGACACGCTGCCCCTTGGTCACGCCAAGCCTTCGCAGCAGATTACAGAACTGATTCACCCGCCGACGCAACGCGTCGAACGTGTAGGAGTCGATCCGGCTATGATCGGCCGACCCGACCAGCAGCGCCACGCGCTTGGGGTCGTCGGCCCATTTTTCAAACACGTCCGCCGTGAAATTATACAACTCCGGCACGTCGAGCTTGAACTCCCGCCGCGTCGCTTCGTAATCCGTCATGTTCAGTGTATTGCTCATCGCACTGCCTCACAAAATAGCCGTGGGAGCATACCGCGCCGGAACGTCAACAGGAAGAAAAAACGAGGCGGGATCAGGGGCTGCAAGGTCTTTCCGTTCTCGTAGCGCAAGTGGCTCCCCTGACTTCACGTGCGTTTGAATTGTTTTTCGAGGTCGGCCAGGGACAGTCGCAGGGTGGTCGGTCGGCCGTGGGGGCAGGCGGAGGCTTTTTCGTACTCAGCCCGGCGGGCGAGGAGGGCTTCCATTTCGGGCGGGGTGAGCGGGTCGCCCGCCTTGACGGCGGCTTTGCAGGCCATCATTTCCAGCAGGGCTTCGAGCGGGTGTTCCGCGTGGGCGGGAGTTTGCGAGGCCAGGCGGTCGAGCAATTCGCTGACGAACGTGGCCGCGTCGGCGTCGGCGAGGAGGCCGGGCAGACGTTGAATCGCCAGCGTGTTGGGGCCGAACGGTTCGACCTCCAGGCCTAGTTTGGCCAGCAGGGGCGCGTTTTCCTCGGCGGCGGCGAATTGGGCCGGCGAGACGCGGAGGGTTTGCGGGATGAGGAGGTGCTGGCTCATCAGCGGCCCGTCGGCGATGCGGCGGAGGAGGTCGTTGTAGAGGATTCGCTCGTGGAGCGCGTGCTGGTCGACGATGACAAGTCCATCGGCGTCGGCGGCGACGATGTAGGCGTTGTGCAGTTGGAAGATCGTCGCGGCGGGCATGGCGGCGGATGTTGGCGCGTGCGCGGCCGGCGCGAGCGTTGACGTTGGCGCGGCGGCTGGGGCTGGGGTGTCGACATACCGTTCGTTTTCGGCATTTTCGGAGTTTTCCGTCGTCGCCGGCGAGATTGCGTGAATTGGCTGCGGCGAGTGCGGTTGCGTCCATCGCGGGCGGGCGTCTTCGCCGAATTGCAATGCCGGCTGAGGCGCGGGGGCAGATTTGAAGAAATCCGCCAGTGCCTGCCGCAGCGAGTGCTTGCGTGAATCGTCTGCGGGTTCACCGGTCGCTTTGTCGGCAGGCGGCGAGGCCGGCGCGGCGGTGGTGGCGGGGTTGGCCCAAACGTCCTCGCTCGACTTCGGCCCGGCGAAGGTTGCCGTCGGCGCGAGGTTGGCACGGTTGAGCGTCTCCCGCAGGGCAGCGAGCAATTGGCCGTGAATGGCCTGTCCGTCGCGGAAGCGGACTTCGATTTTTGCGGGGTGGACGTTGACGTCGACTTCGGCGGGATCGACGGTGAGAAAGACCAGCGCCACAGGCCAGCGGGACGGTTCGATCACGCCTCGATAGGCCTCCTTGACCGCGTGGCTGATCAGGCGGTCGCGGATGAATCGCCCGTTGAGGAAGACGTACTGCCACGCCGCCGTCGCGCGGGCGGCGTCGGGCCGGCCAATCAATCCCGCCACGCTGCTGACGGGCGTCGACCGCCCCGCCACGGCCAACAATCCCTCGGCGACCTCGCGTCCGAAAATGTCCGCCGCCCGCTGTCGCGTCGTGTCGGCGGCGGGGAAATTCTGCACACGCCGCCCGTTGTGCGTCAGCGTGAATGCCACCTGCGGATGCGGCAACGCCAGCCGGATCACCTGCTCCGTGATGTGCCCGATTTCGGTGGCCGCGGTCTTCAAGAATTTCCGCCGGGCGGGCGTGTTGAAAAACAAATCGCGAATGGAGACGGTCGTTCCGCCGGAGGCAGCACAGGGCCGAACCTCGCCGATGGTCTCGCCGCTGGCGTCGATTTCGTGCCCCGCCTCGCCGTCGTCCCGCCGCCGCGTGCGGATGTGGGCGTGCGAAACCGACGCGATCGACGGCAACGCCTCGCCGCGAAACCCCATCGTGCCGATGGCGAACAGATCGTCCTCGCCCGCCAGTTTGCTCGTGGCGTGCGGAATGAACGCCAGCGACAAATCCTCACGTCCCATGCCCACGCCGTTGTCGCTGACGGCGATCAGCCGCTTGCCACCGTCCTCCACGGCCACGTCGATCCGCGTCGCGCGCGCGTCGAGGGCATTCTCCACGAGTTCCTTGACGATACTCGCGGGCCTCTCGATCACCTCGCCGGCGGCAATCTTGTTCACCAGGTGGGCCGGCAGTATGTGAATGTTCGCCATCGCACGCTCCGGCGGTATTCTATACGAAAGCGGGCAGGAGGGCAAAAGGCTGTGACGAAAGGCTGTAGACCGAAGACTGCAGGCGCGACACGCCGTGCCGAAAATGCGGCCCGCGCATCCCTGTTCGAGTACATGGAAACTTTTTCCAATCGCCAACGTCTGCATAGTTCGCTAGACTACCAGAGCCCCGAATCGTTCGAGATGTTGTCGTTTGAACTGTCGAACGGGTTTCGTGTTTCGAGTTCGGGTTTCGGTGTAAACGCTTCGCAATGACCGTGACACCATGTGGAGATCGTATGGGATCCACGAAAAATGCCTTGGGCCTCGCGACAATGCTCGCCCTTCTCCTGGCCCTGCCGTCCTCGGCCCAGGACGCGCCCAAGAAGAAGGACGATAATCCCAACATCACCTGCATTCCGGGCTGGAGCGGCTATTATCGCCCGCAGCGGTGGATGCCGTTGCGGTTTGACGTCGTCATCGAGAATCCCACGCGGGACTGGTACGACGGCACGCTGCGCGTCGTCGCCCAGCAGGACAGCCTGGTGAAGATGACCGTCCACAAACCCGCCCTGGTCACGAAAAACCTGCCGCTGGACGTGACGTTGGCCGTCAAAACCGTGTACGATCCGTCCGAGCTGACGGCGGAGTTTTACGAAGGCCCCGCGCGGCGCTGGTCCGAAAACATCGCGTCCGTCCGCACCCTCAAGCCACTGCGAAATCAGGACAAACTGTTCGTCGTCGTCAAAGACACAGGCCCGTCCGCGCTGGGACAGATGGCGCAACGGTACAGCTCCAGCGGCCTCGGACAGATCGCCGTCAGCACACAGCCGATCGAAAAACTGCCCGACGACTGGGCCTTCTACGACGCCGTGGATCTGGTCATCCTCCAGGATCCGCAGTGGTCGCGCATGACGGCCCCGGCGCAGTTGGCCATGGTGCAGTGGATCCATCGCGGTGGAAAACTGCTGATCGTCCCGGGCAGTTCCAATCCGCTGCCGAACGACCACGCGATTGCGGCCATGCTGCCATTCGCCGTCGATAAACTGGTGACGCGGGAAATCGACCCACCGCAAGTGGGCATGTGGGATCTCGCGGGCTCGCGAGACCGGCTGGCCATTCCCTCCGAGAACGGCCGGGCGATGTTGGCGCATTGGGACCTCTCGCGGGCGCCGGCGTCGTGGCAGCGACAAGTGTTCAACAACAGCGGCCACGACTCGGGCGGCGTGCCTTGGGTAGTGACCGGCCACGTCGGCCTGGGGCGAGTGAGTGTGGTCGCGTTCAACCCTGATACGTTGTTCCAGGCCGGCACCGACGCCTCGCTGCCGCTGTGGGCGCAGGCCGTCAACATCATGGGCTTCGACATCGCTCCCGGCACGCCCGCGCAGGACGACGACGCTCCATATTACCACTACGACCTCACCCCCTTCATGCCCGGCGACCAGGCCGCCACCAACAGTGTCATCGGGCACCTGTTGGCCATTCCCGAGCTGCGCCCGCTGTCGATCTGGTGGGTGGTCGGACTGCTGTCGGCGCTGGCGTTGCTGCTGGGGCCAATCGACTACCTCGTGCTGCGGAAATTCGACCGGCTGCCGTGGACGTGGATCACGTCGACGGCGGTGATTGTGCTGTTTTCGGTCGGCGCGTGGTACGGCGTGCAGCGAATTCGTGGCGGGACGTTGCAGGTGCGCGTCGTCAGCGTGATCGACGGCGTGGAAGCGCCCGGCGCCCCCGGCCAGCCGGCGTACGCGTCGGCGACGTACTACGGAGGCATCTTCGCGCCCGACAGCGACAACTACGCCCTCGACGCCACCGCCCAACCCGAACGCGCCACCGCCCAGACCACCTGGTGGTCGGCCATCTCGCCCGAGAGCAACCGATATCGCTACGACGACTACTCCCTCGCCGGCCGACAGATAACCTGCACGCAGGACGACTCGGGCAACCGCATCACGGACCTGCCCGTCAGCATCTGGTCGATGCAGTGCCTGATCAACGAAACCCAGGACACCGCCATGCCCGTCCTGGCGCGAGTCATCGACCTGGACCGGGCCGAGGGCTTGCCGTCGTCCCGTCTCAGCCGCGTCCGGGTGATTGTGACGAACCTCGCCGACCGGGCCATCGTCGCGGGCGACATCCGCATCGCCGGCGGTCAGGGGAGCGTCCACGCGCTGCCGATCGACAAGCCCATCCCGCCTGGCGGCATGGAGGAATTCGAAGGCGAAATGACGAGGGTGATCCAAGGCCGCGGCAGTGCGAACTGGCGATACTGGGCCGACGCCAGCTATCGCGTCGACAATTTCAGCCCCACGTCCGCCTTCTACGCCGCCGGCACAAGCGAGCGGACGGAGGCCATCGAAAAACTAATGAACCAAGGCGCCGCCGTCGTCACCGTCCGCTACGACGACGCCCCCCTGCCGTTCCAGGTGGCCAAACGATCCAACGACGTCGCGCACATTCAAATGGCACGATTGGTCGTCTGGCCGACGGCGGGACAATGAAACGTTGACTGGTTAACTGGTTGACTAGTTGACTGGTAAACGGAAATGATTGTTCCATCCATGCAGTAACGTGATTGGCATGAAAAACAACAGATTTGCCTCCCCGGTCTCGCGTGGAATCGCCGGGTCACAGCCGCGAAGCGGCGTCGTTTATAGCCCCGGGTGAGCGGTACTCCGCGAACCCGGGGTACGGATGCGTATCGCACCCAAGCCCCGGAGGGGCGTCGTGGCATACGATTGTAGATTAACAAGAAAAATACCAACATGACTCACACCTATACGAATCATCTTTATCACGGCGTCTACTCGAACAATGTGGCCTTCACTATGATTCTCGCTAAGCAGAAGAGTATTACGACGCCCCTTCGGGGCTTGAGTGTTATAAAGCATCCGTACCCAGGGCTCGCCGAGTACGGCTCACCCTGGGCTATAAACGACGCCGCTTCGCGGCTGTGGCCCGGCCCTCCAAACGCGAGACCGGGGAGGAACGTTCTATTGTTTTCTGCGTCGAGTTAACGAATTAACGAGGTAATGCATAACGAAAGGCATCCCATGATCGACACCCAAGGCCTGACAAAATACTACGGCAAACTCGCCGCCCTCGTGAACCTGACGCTGCACATCGAGCCGGGCACGATTTTCGGATTCATCGGCCCAAACGGCGCGGGCAAAACCACCACCATGCGCGTGCTCGCGACGTTGCTGGAACCCTCCTCCGGGCGGGCGTTCATCGACGGCATCGACGTCTCACGAAACGGCAAGGTCGTCCGCCGGCTCGTCGGGTACATGCCCGACTTCATCGGCGTCTACGACGACCTGAAAGTCTTCGAATACCTCGAATTCTTCGCCGCCGCCTTCGACATCCCCCGCGCCGAACGCAAAGCCACCATCGAAGGCGTTCTCGAACTGACCGACCTGACCTCCAAACGCTCCGCCGCCGTTGACAGCCTCTCGCGAGGCATGAGCCAACGTCTCCAGATCGCCCGCGTCCTCATCCACGACCCCAAAGTGCTCATCCTCGACGAACCCGCCAGCGGCCTCGACCCACGCGCCCGCATCGAAATCCGCGAACTCCTCCGCGAACTCCGCCGCATGGGAAAAACCATCATGATCTCCAGCCACATCCTCAGCGAGCTGGAAGAAATGTGCGACCAGGTGGGCATTCTCGAACACGGCCACCTGGTGTTCTCGGGCACGATGGAACAAATCCGTGCCAAGATGGGCCTGAGTTCGAAAGTCCGCGTCCGCGTCGGCACGGGGCAGGCGGGCCGGGCGATGGAGGCGTTGCAGTCGCTGCCGCAACTGGACAGCGTCAAGGAAATGGGCGACCACATCGCGGTGACGCTCAAGGCCGGCCACTCCGCCGAAGGCCTGATCGCCCGCACGCTGGTGGGCGCGAACCTCGACGTGCTCAGCCTCGTGCCCGAACAACTCCGCCTCGACGACGCGTTCCTGCAACTGACGCAGGGAATTGTGCATTGACGCGTTGGCATCTCGGGGTACACTACGGTTACGCGTTCACGCGGACGCCACACGGCGTCGTTGGGCCCAGGCCTTGGAAAGGAGAGACGATATGTCATGCACGTCATTACGGACCGGTAGTATGTGTCTGATCTGGGCGGCTGCGGTGTTGCTGTGCGTCTCCGCCGGCGGCGCGATGGCGGCGACGAGTTTCACCGCGGACTTCTCCAGCGGCGTCTTCAGCGACGCCCTGCGGAATCCCAACGATAACTCGGGCAATCCCGCGTATGCCATCGACAACGGCGTCCTCCTGCGGGCGACCTACGAGCAGTCCCGCGCCTACGTCACCACGACCGCCAGCGATTTCAACACCGTCGACTTCACCGCGACGCTCGTCTACAACCCCGAACCCGTGGGCGGCGGCGGATGGGCCGACCACTTCTACTTCGGCATCGGCAGCGGCGAACCGTCGAACATATACAATGAGCCGGCCACGGCCCTGTACTTCGATGTCTACATCAACTACGGCAGTCACCTGCCCAACCAGATCGTCGTTCAGGTCAACTACCGCCCCGGCATAGACAACGAGGGCTTCAAAGGCTCCCTGCTGACCACGTGGTGGGGCGACCCGGGCCCCAGCGGCGTGGGCGTCGCCTCCGGAACCACCGGCGCGCTGCAAATCGCCATGGTCGACGGCTATATCACCTTCGGATGGGATCTCACCAACAGCGGAACCCTCGACATCAGCCAGACGCTCTCCGTTCCGCTGGCGGAATGGTGCCCGGAACTCGACAGCACCAACAGCCACATTTTCTTCGGCTCCGGCCACCCGTCCACCACATTCAGCCGCCTGACCGTCACCGTCGTCCCCGAACCCGCCACCATGACTCTCCTCGCCCTCGGCGGCCTGACCATCCTGCGGCGACGACGATAGGAAAATATAGAATAAACGAAAATATGGCTCTGCCTGTTTGCGTTGCAGGATGTAATACACTACGGAACGTTTCGTAGTACACAACATCCCACAACGCAAAAAGGCAAAGCCATAGTGGCATTTATCTTCGTCACGCGATCACGACAAAACGCACGCCAATCGCCATCAGCACGATCGCGCCGAGAACCTCAGCCCATGGGCCTAGCTTTTCGCCCATGGTCTTCCCGACGACGATGCCCGCCAACGCCATCGCCGCCGCCACCACGCCGATGACCATGCTGGGCCACCAGATCGACACGCCCGGCGAACGCAACTCCAACGAGAACCCCACCACCAACGCGTCCACGCTCGTCGCGACGCTCAACGCCACCAGCGACCACCCGCGCGTGGGATCACGCGGTGCGGACGCCGCGCCCGCGCCGCGTTGCCTGCCCATGCCGCGTTTCAACGCCTCGTACAACATCTTCGCCCCCACGGCGAACACCAGCCCCGCCGCGACGTACGTGCCCCACCCGGCGATGTGTGCCGCCAGCGGCTTGCCGATCAACCAACCCGCCACGGGCATGAGGAATTGGAACAACCCCATGTGCCAAGCCATTCGAAACCGCTGCCGCCACCCGTTCCACCGCACGCCAATGCCCAGGCAGACGCTCATCGCGTCCAGACCAAGGCCCGCGGCCAATGCGAGGGTTTCAACAATCATCGCTGTTTCTCAAGACCCGCCGGCGCGGGCGGAACGGAACAAAAATTCGAAATTCGGCGGAAGATAATTTAACCTCCGCACTCGGTTGGGGGGATTTTACAGGGAAAAGTTCTGTTTTCACAATGTTTTCGTCTCTTTTTGTGTTTTCGGCGAGGATGTTT
>Ga0123353_10001160_pt1 | contig 32155 bp, 31 predicted proteins | sample TergutLab28metaG_3_FD_92763 | JGI IMG/M metagenome (GOLD analysis project Ga0123353, IMG submission 92763) | Labiotermes labralis P3 segment gut microbial communities from Petit-Saut dam, French Guiana - Lab288 P3 | ecosystem: Host-associated > Arthropoda: Insects > Digestive system > Gut ... | reverse complement strand
TGATCAGGAAGCCCGCGAAGCATTGCGGCGCGGCGTGTCCAAGTTGGCGAAAGCCGTAAAAGTAACACTCGGTCCCAAAGGACGGAATGTTATCATCCAAAAAAGTTTCGGCTCGCCGCTCGTTACCAAAGACGGCGTTACCGTTGCGAAAGAAATCGACCTCGAAGACACCTACGAAAACATGGGTGCCAAAATGGTCCGCGAAGTCGCCTCCAAAACCAGCGATGTCGCTGGCGATGGAACCACAACTGCTACCATTTTAGCGGAAGCGATCTTCAACGAAGGCATGAAAGCCGTCGTTGCCGGGGTCAATCCGCTGCAACTCAAAAACGGCATGGACAAAGCCGTCGTTGACATTACGGCAAAACTGAAAAGCATGTCGGTCAGCATCAAGAGCGACAAGACCGAAATCGCCCAAGTCGGTGCGATTGCGGCTAATAACGACAAGGAAATCGGTGCTTTGCTTGCCGAAGCAATGGAAAAAGTCGGCAAAGATGGGGTCATCACTGTCGATGAAGGCAAAAGTCTCCAAACCGAAGTTGATTTCGTCGAAGGGATGCAGTTCGACCGAGGATACCTCTCGCCGTACTTCGTTACCGACCCGCAGAAGATGGAATGCGTTCTCGAAAACGCTTACGTTCTGCTCAGCGAAAAGAAGATTTCCAACATCAAGGAAATGATTCCGCTACTCGAAGCAGTCGTGAACACAGGCAAACCGTTGCTCATCATTGCGGAAGATGTCGATGGCGAAGCGTTGGCGACGTTGGTGATTAACCGGTTGCGGATCGGCATGAAAATCTGTGCGATCAAGGCTCCCGGTTACGGCGACCGTCGGAAGGCGTTGCTCGAAGACATTGGCATTTTGACCGGCGGTGGCGTGCTGTTCGAGAGCCTCGGACGCAAACTGGAATCGCTCACGCTTGCTGATCTCGGTACGGCGAAGCGAATCGTGATTGACAAAGACAACACGACGGTCATCGAAGGTGGCGGCAAGAAAGAGGCGATCAAAGGTCGGGTGGAACAAATCCGTCGGGAGATTGAAAACACGACGAGCGATTACGACCGCGAGAAACTTGAAGAGCGGCTAGCAAAGTTGTCTGGCGGCGTTGCGAAAATTATGGTCGGAGCAGCAACGGAGAGCGAAATGAAGGAACGGAAGGCTCGTGTGGAAGATGCTCTTCATGCTACCAGAGCAGCAGTGGAAGAGGGCATTCTGCCGGGCGGTGGTGTTGCGTTATTGCGTGCCTCGCTTGCGGTGAAGCCTGACGGCTTGGCAACGGACGAGTTGACGGGCTACAGCATTATCGTGAAGGCTTGCAGGGCACCGCTGACACAGATTGCTCAAAATGCCGGCAAAGACGGCGGCATCGTTGCCGAAAAGGTTTCGGAAGGCAAAGGCAACTTCGGCTACAATGCTTTGACGGATGTCTATGAGGATGTCGTAAAGGCTGGCGTGATTGACCCGACGAAGGTTGCGCGAACGGCACTGCTCAATGCTGCGAGCGTAGCATCATTGATGCTGACGAGTGATGCACTGGTTGCGGACATTCCGAAAGAGGAGAAGGCGGGACCCGCCATGCCGCCCGGCGGGGATATGTATTAGAAATTAGCGCAAGAGCGGCGGGCGTAAGCCCGCCGGTTCTGCCGATCGATCCTGCCGGTTGATAAAAACACGCTCATGGTTATAATGAATTCAGTGCCGAATTCGGTTTGTTGATCGGCAATGGAACCCCATTTTTCTGCAATGGACATCGCAACAATTACGTGGCACGGAAACACACAATCGGTGCAACTGCCATCGGAGTTTCAATTTGGAGCGGAGGAAGTATGCGTTTCGCGATTCGGCGATGCGGTGGTTCTCTATCCAAAGGATGTAGCGCGTGAAACAATGCTCCGGTCGTTGAGCGAATTCACACCGGACTTTATGGAAACACGAAAACAGCCACTCAACGTCGAAGAGAGGAACTGGTCGTGATACATCTTTTAGACACGTGTATTTGCATCGACATGATTCGTGGACGTATCCCTGATTTGGTGGTGCGTTTTCGCAATCACGATCTGGCAATTTCTTCTATCACTCTTGCGGAGTTGGAATATGGTGTCCATCGAAGTTCAAATCCTCTGCAAAACGCCACGGCTTTGCGACGTTTTCGTGCAGGTGTTGTGGTCTATCCCTTCGATGCCCAAGCGGCTTCGGTTTATGGGCGAATACGCGCCGAATTGGCTTTTGCCGGAACGCCTATCGGACCACTGGACACATTGATAGCCGCTCATGCGGTCGCTCTGGGTGCCATTCTGATAACAAACAATATCGGAGAATTCCAACGCGTTCAAGGACTCCGCATAGAATCTGGACATTTTGACAGTGCAAAATGAATCAGAGCCGCAAGTGCCGCTGCGCTACAATGCCGGCTCTGAAGTGATCACTGTAACTGCATTGTGCGGACAACTTTGGCGACACGCATCGCACTGGGTACACACCGACGTGTCAATGCTGTGCCGACGATACGGCATCGCCGGAATTGCCGAAACCGGACAATGCGGAACGCAAATCGAACAACCAGTGCAACGTTCGTCGATCCGGTACCGGATGAGTGCCGAACATTTCCCCGCCGGACACTCGCCTCGAACATGGGCTTCATATTCGGCACGAAAATACCGCATCGTGGACAACACCGGATTCGGTGCCGTTTTGCCGAGTCCGCAGATACTTCCCAACTTGACCTGCTCCGCCAATGTTTCAAGCGTCGTTAAATCTTCTGCTCTGCCTCTGCCTTCGCAAAGGTGATCCAAAATGTCGAGCATTCGCCGCGTGCCAATCCGGCAGAATGTACACTTGCCGCACGATTGTTCCTGTGTAAACTTCAAAAAATATCGGGCAATGCTCACCATGCAGTCTCGGTCGTCCAATACGACAAGCCCGCCGGAACCCATGATGGCACCGACATCCAACAGCGACTCAAAGTCCACCGGTGTATCGGCAAGGGATTCCGGTACACAACCACCGGAAGGTCCACCGATTTGTACCGCCTTGAATTTCCGTATCGGCTTTCCTTCTTCTTGCTGAATGCCGCCGCCGATTTCTTCGACGATCTGCCGCAGTGTAATTCCCATCGGGACTTCGATCAGACCGCCGCGCCGAACTTTACCTGCCAGTGCAAAAACCTTCGTTCCTTTGCTCTTTGCTGTGCCGAGTTGTGTAAAGTTTGCCAATCCGTCTTCCGATGCGAAAATCGGTGGAATGAGAGCAAACGTTTCGACGTTGTTGATCAACGTCGGTTGACCATAGAGTCCGAAGTACGAAGGAAACGGCGGCTTCAATCGCGGCATCCCTCGTCGTCCTTCCATGGATTCGAGCAGTGCGGTCTCTTCGCCACAGATAAATGCCCCCGCCCCTTCTTGGATTGACAAATCGAACGAAAAGTCAGAACCAAGGATATTTGGTCCGAGTAGATTGGCTTCATAACACAATTCCAAAGCCTTGCGAACTCGCTCGACGGCAAGCGGATACTCTGCCCGAATGTACAAAAATCCCTGCGATGCCCCGACCGCTTTGGCGGCAATAATCATCCCTTCGATGATGCGAAAGGGAAATGATTCGATCAGCATGCGATCCATAAATGCGCCGGGATCACCTTCATCGCCGTTGCAAACGACGTACTTCGGCGTACCGGTTGCATGCATGGTTGCCAGCCATTTGATGTCGGTAGGAAAACCTGCTCCGCCCCGTCCACGAAGACCGGCTCGTTCGACCCGATGAACAATTTCCGCCGGAGTCCTATTGTTTACGACCTGCCGCAACGCCTCAAATCCTCCGTACGTGCGGTAATCTTCCAAACTACTAGGATTGATCACGCCGCTGTTTTGCATGGCTATCGGGTACTGATGCCCCAGAAAAGCCCGAACGGACTCGCCGTCCGTGTCGAGGAACCGTTCCGATGCGGGTTCGGTAAACTCGCCGCTCCAGATTTTTCCCAAACAGCGTCCGATACAATGCCCTGCCCGGACAAAAAAGTTTTTCGGCTTATAATTTTGCAGCAAAATGGAGCGAACATCTTCCGCCCGGACTTTGGCGTAAAACGTCGAAACGCCCCGCTGGGAAACGGCTTCGAGCAGTGGTGTTTGGTGGCACATTCCGACGCAGCCGACTCCTTCGACCCGAATATCGAGAGCCAGTTCGCGGATAATTTTCGTAACTTCGTCCAAAACGTGTGCGCTGCCTTGTGCCTGACAACAGGAACCGAGTCCGATTCGGACAACGGCAATCTGATGAGAGCCGACGACGATGTCGCCGCTTTTTTTTGCTGCTTTATCTTTGATCCGGTACTTAAAATCTTCAAGAACGTGGGGAACGTTTTTCGGCGTGAGATGTCCGTAGGTGATCCCGTCAATTTGAACGACGGGGGCAAGGGTACAGCAACCGAGGCAGGCAACTTTTTGAATGGTGAATTGCCGGTTCGGATCAGTGTCGGTCCCGTCGGGAATGCCGAGTGTTTGGTGAAATTGTTGGAGGACGCGGTCGGCTCCTTTGACGTGGCAGGCGGTGCCGGTGCAAATGCAGACGGTGTGTTCTCCTGCCGGTTCGTGCCGGAACTGATCGTAGAAAGTCGAAACCGCAAACAGATCGGCGGACGTAATGTCAGTTTTCAAACAGACATCGTGCAGCACTTCACGGGGAAGATAGCGGTATTCCCTTTGGATGCCTTGCAGGATCGGAATCAGCGACCCTTTCTGGCTCCCGTATTGAGCGATCAGATCGTCGAGCAACATACGGTCATCATTGTACAGAAAATAACAAATTTTTGTGGGCAATTTTCACAAGAGGGGCAAACCATACCCTCATGTCGATTGTCCCGGCACGGGGGGAGCATAGAGCCCATTTTCGCCGGGTTTCAACACCGGTTCCATCGTCAACGAAATATCCTCTTCTGCCGGTCCGTACACCGCACCCGCTTTTAATGTTTCGTCCCAAAAAACCTCTTGACCGCTTCGACATGCGATGAAGCCAAGAATCCCCGCCATTGTGGTTCGTGCCATGCGTTCGCCATCGTTGATCGGTTTTCCTTCTTGGATCGACGTGAACAACTCATACTGTTCCTGCACATACATGTTGCGTTCCCGTTTTCCTGCCGTCCAGGTTTTGTTCCCTTTCAAATCGGTAAAGTAGGGACTGCTGGTTGCATTGAAAAAACAACGCCCTTTGGTTCCATGAAGAACGTCCCTGTTTGAATTGAAGCACTGGAATGCACTGCGGGTCATTCCGTAAATTCGTTTGCCGTCCGCAAAGTCGAGGATCATCGCACTGTTGTCGAACTGGTCTCCCATTGTCTCGACGAACATGGCGGAGCGTCCGCCGATCCCGTATGCTCTGATGGGTGTTTCGTCGCCGAACGCAGTCATCACGGAGTCGATATTGTGCAGTAACGATTGTAGAATTTCGTCTCCAGCCTGCCAAGTGAAATGATACCAGTTACGAAATTGGTATTCCGTTTCAGTCCATTCCGGTCTTCGGGCAACGAGACTGTATGGTGTACGGATATAATCGCACTGAACTGCCGTAATGTCGCCGATTTCGCCGTCGGCGATTCGCTGGAATGCCTCACGCCGGAGCGTGTCGTAACGATAACAAAGACCGGATACGATGGCGGTTCCATTTTGTTCTGCAATTTCCGCCGCTTTTTGTACGATTTTGATTCCGGCTGCATCAAGTGCATGCGGCTTTTCGACGAAAAGGTGTTTTTTCGCTTCGACAACAGCAAGCGAGTATGTCGGATGGAACCGCGAGGCGCAGGCAACCAGCACTGCGTCGCTGTGTTCGATCACGCCTTTGTATCCGTCCAGACCGGAAAAACAGCGTTCGTCGGGAACATCCACCCGCTCTGAATGATTTTGCTTGAGCGCATTCCGGGCAACTTTGGCACGATCTTCAAAGACATCCGCCACAGCGATGAGTTTGACGTTCGGCACCGCATTAAACGCATCTTGGACGGCTCCGCAACCGCGACCACCGCAACCGACTACGCCGATCTTGATGATGTCGCTCCCCGCAGCGTGGACTCCTTCGACAGCGGAAAGACCGAGAACTGTTGCGCCGAGAACGGTGCCTGTTTTCAAAAAATCACGACGAGAATGGGACAAACGTTTCATGGATGGAAGTGAGGGGCAAAAGTTATTATCAAACCGGATCGCGCCCGGCGTTGTGAGAATTGTACACTATTTCCTGCCGGTGGTGTATTCGGCTTTCCCCCCAATGTTTTATGGTACAATAGGAGCCGTCCCCATGCGACGTAAGGGAAAAGATGGAAACGGGAATTGTACTCGCAGTACAAGAAGTTACGAAAGTCATCGTTCCGCTGTTGGAATCGTACCATCAGGCAAAATTATCCATCGAGCGGAACAAGCCGCATCCGGCTGCATTGGAAGCGGAAGAGCATTTGGCTTGTCTGACACCGTCCGGCTTTCTGACTGCGACGGACTGGAATATCCTTCGGGAGTATCCGCGATATTTTCGGGCGGTGCCGATGCGTTTTGAAAAATTGCGAAGCGGCGGCGAATCAGCGGATCGGCAGGGCACCGCAGAGTTGAATAAGTATTGGCAAAACTATTGGGAGCGGCGGAAGTTACACGAGTTGGCAGGGATTGTCGATCCCGAATTGGAAGTGTTCCGCTGGATGCTCGAAGAGTACCGCGTCTCACTCTTTGCCCAGCGGCTGGGAACGTCCATCAAAGTTTCTCCGCAACGGCTTGATAAACAGTTTGAGAAGGTTAAACGGTAAATACATGGTCCAGTCCGTAGGGGCGTGAGACTTGTGCCGAATATACCGATTTGAGGGGCAAACTCCCGCCAAATTCGAATTTTTGGGGAGAATGGGATTTTTTGTTTGCATTTTTCCCCTCCGCATTGTAGAATAGACACACAGGGGGTGTGTAGAAACCCCCCAACCGAGGAACAATCACAAAACAATTTCGAGAAAGTAGAGGTTTGCCATGACAACAAACAAACGATCCGGTTTCACCTTGGTGGAACTCCTTGTGGTGATTTCGATCATCGCGATGCTTGCTGGTCTTCTTCTTCCCGCCATCAATGCGGCGAGGGAAAACGGAAGACGTGCCCAGTGTATCAGCAACCAGAGGCAAGTTGCCTTTGCCCTTTTGAATTACGAGAGTACCAGAGGCTATTTCCCGGCTCTTCGGGCTCCGTTGAAAGCCACCGCCTATTGGAATGGGAGTCTCACTAATGTTCCCAATGCCACTGATCGCTCCACTCTGCCGGAAGATCTCACCGAGTTGACCTGGGTCTCCTTCCTTCTGCCCTTTATGGAACAGAACACGGCTTGGGGACGCATTAGTTCCGGTACCCTTGACAGTACAACGACCGAGTTATATGACTTGGTCATTCCTGTGATGCGGTGTGCAAGTAGTGGTATTGCCTCCAATGAAAACCGGATTAGTTATGTCGCCAATGCGGGACCGCAAAATTCGTTAGACGAAGCCACCGGTTACACGACGGAGTATGGTAATAGTTGGCGTGACTTGAAGGATGCGAAAATGTACACCATCTTCTTCGATCATTTTGCCACGGTCGGTGAGTGGAGGGACAACACGCCCACGCCGACGGGACGGTGTAACACCAGGGTATCGGTGGACGACATTTCCCGGGGTGATGGAACAAGTCTGACAATCCTGATTTCCGAAAATGAAGATGCAGGACACTGGATTTGGTATGACGACACCGCCGTGGATATTCCTGTCGCCAGACATACGCATGCGGTACCAACAACCAGTGGGTCTAGTGTGTATCCCAACGAGGGAGTGTGGTGTATCGCGGATGTGGAGGATTTGGTGGGATTCTGCTTCCCCGCCCTGGACGAGATCGCTACAGGTGAAGTCCCAGAGTACGAGCCGCTGATGGCAGGGACAGACACACTGTACTCTCCGCTGTTTATTAACGAAGGTCGATCAAACTCCGGGGTCGTGTTTGATAACAGGTCTCGCACCGCTCGTCCTTCTTCAGGGCATCCCGGCGTAGTGATTGCAGCATTCTGCGATCAGGGAACACGAGTGTTGAGGGACGACATAGACAAGACACTTTTTGTTCGGCTCTGCCGACCCAGTAGTGGTGTGATTCTCAATCCAAAGGATATTTTCAACTAATCGCACGGGTGTTTTGTGGGTTTCTCAAAGCCGGAAAGGGCAACCAACCTTTCCGGCTTTTTTGTGCTTAAATGTCCGCCAGTGTTCCCACGATTTCTGCGGCGGTTTTTGCTCCCAACTCGGCAAGTGCCGAAGGCAACGCATCGAGTATCTGCATTGTTGCCGTCGGTTTGTAAAAGTTTGCCGTTCCGATTTGCACCGCCGATGCACCGGTAACAAGGAATTCCATCACATCGTCAACCGTTTCAATGCCGCCGATGCCGATGACCGGTATCTTCACCGCTCGATAGACATGTCGCACACAGCGTAGTGCAATCGGTTTGATCGCAGGTCCACTCAACCCGCCGAAACCGTTGCCCAGTCTCGGCTTGCGATTTCGCCAATCGACGGCTAGTCCAAGACATGTGTTTACTGCCGAAATTGCGTCCGCTCCGCCGGCTTCCGCACCCTTTGCAACTTCGCCGATGTTCCAAACGTTCGGCGATAACTTGACAATCAGCGGTAAGGTCAGTGTTTGTCGCATCTTTTGGACAATCTGCTCGCAGAGTTTCGGATCGGTCGCAAAGTCCACGCCGCCGCTGACATTCGGACAGGAAACGTTCAGTTCCACTGCGTCAATTCCGACGACACAGTCGCCGGCTCTCTGTTGTTCGATTTTCTCACCAAGTATCGGGCATTCGTCGATATTCTTGACCGCAATACTGACGATGATTTTCGTCTTTAACGTTTGTAGGTACGGTAACTTTTTGAGCAAAAATTCGTCGATGCCGTCGTTGTCGAGACCAATCGAGTTGAGCATACCGGAGGCTGTTTCGACTGTCCGGGGCGGAGCGTTTCCCGACCGGGGCAGAAGCGTTACGGTTTTCGGGATGACTGCTCCAAGCCGGGTAAAATCAACCACACCGTCCATCTCTTGGGCGTAACCGAACGTGCCCGATGCAACCAAAATCGGCGAAGCGAAATTGTCGATGAAATTCATTGCCCTATTCTACACCAAATATCATTCGTTGCCTATCATTTGACCGGAGTTGAATTCATGGCAACGCTCTGTTGCGTTCGCAAAATTTGAAGGTAAAATGGAGGGGAGTCCTCTGAAAACTTTCCCCCTGAACTTGATTTGAGCACTCCATCGCAACAGCCGACCGGTTCGCCTCACACTCCTCACAAATCCCGAAATCTCGGTGATATTTTACAGGAATTTGGACAGCATTGCCGACTCATGCAGGAGGAACTCGGTAAAATTATCGTCGGACAAACGCCGGTGATTCATCAAATCCTGGCGGCAATTTTTACGCGGGGACACTGCCTCCTTGAAGGCGTTCCCGGGTTGGCGAAAACCTTAATGGTCAGTTCGATTTCGCAGATTCTCGACATCCAATTCAAGCGGATTCAATTTACGCCGGACTTAATGCCGTCCGACATCATCGGCACGACCGTTCTGGATGAAGACGAAAACGGCAAGCGGCATTTCCGGTTCGTCGAAGGACCCGTTTTCACCAACATTTTGCTTGCTGACGAAATCAACCGAACGCCGCCGAAAACGCAAGCCGCTCTGCTACAAGCGATGCAGGAACGCGAAGTGACCGTGGGACAAACGACGTATCCGTTGCCTGATCCGTTTTTCACAATCGCCACGCAGAACCCCATCGAGCAGGAAGGAACCTATCCATTGCCGGAAGCGCAACTCGACCGGTTCATGTTCAACATCAAGATTGACTATCCTTCGTTAGAGGAGGAGGAAAAAATTCTTTCAACGACCACTCGGAGCGAGAAGGCTGAAATCCGAAAAATCATGAGCGGCAAATTGATCGTGAATTTGCAAAAGTTGGTCGGCAGCATTGCGGTCAGCCAGTACATTGTGCAATATGCCGCTCGGCTCGTTCGGGCAACGCGACCACGGGACGTGTCTTCTCCGCCATTCATTAAGGAGTTGGTAAACTGGGGTGCCGGTCCTCGGGCAGGTCAGTATTTGATTCACGGCGGCAAAGCACTGGCGGCAATGGACGGTCGCTTTTCGGTGTCGATTGACGACATCAGGGCTTGCGCCATTCCGGTGTTGCGGCATCGAATCAGTACGAATTTCCAAGCCCAAGCCGAAGGAATGACGAACGAAGACATTATCGAAAGACTGATCAAGGAACTGCCGACTCCTGCCATCGAAAAGTTTGAAAAGCCGGTGCCGCACGCCGAATAGAACCCCACCGAGGTTAAAATTGTGGGGTTAAAATTGGGGATGAGAGTGTCTCAGTTTTTTCGGGTAACGACAAACTGGGCAAGTTCCACGAGTGCCTGTTTTGCTGCGGAATCTCCTTCGATTTCAGTAAGGGATTCGGTCGCTTCTTCCACGAGTTGCCGTGCCGTCTTTCGGGCGGTATCGACCGTACCGGACTCGTTGAGTCTCTCAACGACCCAATCCGCCGATTTTGCATCAAAATCATCTCGACGAATTCGCACCAACATTTCCTTTTGTTCCGCCTCCGTTGCCCCCTGTAAGTGCAAAATCAGCGGCAACGTTGGTTTGCGGTGAATTAAATCGGTTCGCAACGTCTTCCCGGCAGTGTCCGTTTCGCCGACTAAATCCAGCACATCGTCGATAATCTGAAAAGCAAGTCCCAGTTGTCGTCCGAAAAACCGGAAACGTTCCCTCGTTGCGGAATCTGCCGCCGCATAAAATGCACCGAGTTCTGCGCTGCACGCCAAAAGCGGAGCCGTTTTACCGGCAATAATCTGTAAATACTCGTCCGTGGACATATCGAATCGCCCCACTGCACCGATTTGCCGCAGTTCCCCTTCGCAGGTCTGCTTGCTTGCTTCGGTCAAAGACCGCACACCCTCCATTTCACCGGTTTGCGTGATCCACTCCAACGCTTTGGTCAAAAGAAGATCGCCTGCCAAAACGCCGATTTGGGCGTTCCAACGGACATTGAACGTTGCAAGATGCCGACGGACGGAGGCACCATCCAAAATGTCGTCGTGAATGAGTGAGGCGGTATGAACGAATTCAATCGCAGCGGCGGCTTGGATATGATGCTCGGTTACATGACCTACGACCTTGCCTACCAGAAACAGCAGGGCGGGACGCAGTCGTTTTCCGCCGATCCGCAAACTGTACTGGACAATTTCATCGACGAATGGATCGGAATGGGATAGAGTTTGACGTATCAATGCTTCCATTGCGGTCATTTCGGTTGCAATGAGTGGGTATGCGTCTTCAGGCATGCAATGGAGAATTCGTAAAGTCGTTCCGGTAATATACAGAAAAAAGAGGAATGCGTCAAGAAAACATAACCCGAATTCAGGAACGCCGTCTCCGACGCTCCGGTGCATGGAAAAGGTTTTAGCCGAATGTTGATTTGATACTTCTTTTAACCTATACTGGCTCTGACTTGCACTTTTCGCCGATGATCCCATGAACAAGGAAAAGTGGATTTTTGCCGGTTTGGTCGGTATCTTTCTCGTTGCCTACTTTCTTCCCCTCGACAACGTGAATGTCCAAACTGCGATCCTTGATGCCTTCCGCTTGTTGCAACGGTATGCGGTTGATCACACGCTTGGCAGCGTTGTACCGGCGATGTTCATTGCCGGAGCCATTGCAACATTTGTGTCGAAAGAATCAATCCTCAAACATCTCGGACCGAAAGCACTGTGTTCGTGGAAAGGGACGATCAAGGCTTATGGAGTTGCGTCGATTGCCGGGACGATTTTAGCCGTCTGTTCGTGCAGTGTGTTGCCGGTGTTCGCCGGGATTTACCGTATCGGAGCCGGACTGGGTCCCGCGGCAACCTTCCTCGTGGCGGGACCAGCAATCAATATCATGGCAATTTCCCTGACTGCCCACGTTCTTGGTCTCGAACTCGGCATTGCCCGAACCGTAACAGCAATCGGTATGAGTCTCATCATTGGCTTGCTGATGGCTCTCATCTTTTACAAAAGCGAAGAGGAACGCATTGCCGTAACAATGCAACTTCCCGATCCGTTGCCATCGAAACGAGAACTCTGGCAGACCGTTGCGTTTTTGACGGTGATGATTGTGATTCTCGTATTCAACGATTGTTGTGGTTCCGGTACGAAATCGACGTGTATCGACAACACACCGACAAGTTGTTGTTCTGCACCGAAAATCTTTCCGTATGGTTGGTACATCTGGTTCGCCAGTGTTGCCTTGCTTGCGGCGATGATCGTTCGCTGGTTTGAGCGGGACGAGCTCAAAGAATGGATGCGCCAAACGTGGTGGTTTACCAAAGCCATCATACCGTTGTTGTTCGGCGGTATTTTTATAACGGGTTTCATCACTTCGCTGCTGCCCGCCGACATCGTTGCTCAATGGGTCGGCGGAAACAGTTTTCAGGCGAATGTGATTGCATCGATTGTTGGTGCGTTTTGGTATTTCGCAACGCTCACCGAGATACCCATTTTGCAGGCGTTGATGGGGCTTGGCATGGGCAAGGGTCCGGCATTGACATTGCTCCTTGCAGGTCCGACGCTCTCATTGCCGAGTATGATCGTGATCTGTCAATTTCTCGGTGTGAAAAAAGGACTCACGTTCGCCTTGCTTATTGTCATCATCAGTGCCGTGTGCGGAATGACATTCGGATATTGTTTCCCTTGATGGGAATGGTAGAATGAGAAGAAAGACATGTTAATTCAAGTTCTCGGAACCGGTTGTGCGAAATGCACGACGTTAGCCGCCCAAGTAGCAGAAGCCGCAAAAACGGCAGGTATTGATCACACGCTCGAAAAAGTTACCGACATCAACAAGATCGTCGCTATGGGGGTGATCACGACTCCCGCTCTCGTGATCGACGGCAAACTCCGATGCTCCGGCAATGTGCCAAGCATGGAACAACTCATAGCCATGCTCAAACAGTAACCGTCGACAGGGACAAATTGGAGTTTTTGACAGGATTGACGGTAGCATAAGGAACAGCCAAAAACTTTCGCCGTGTGACTCAAATTTCTTTCTTGACAGAAAAGCCAAAAACCACTACCATCCCGCAATCATAACCATTTTCGGAAAAACAATGAAAACGGATTTGCTGGACTTTCTGAAACAACTTGCCGAAGCGCAGAATCAAATGCTTGACATATTGAAAAAAAAGCAGGCGGTTCTCGTCCGACCAGAGAAAGAAACAATAACCTTGATTTCTGCCGAAGAAGAGAAAACGCTCAAAAAGATGCAAGGTGTTCTCGAACAGCGGGAAGAACTTTTAGCGGCAGCCCGATTGCAGAACATTCCTAGTAGTTCGATCGAACAACTCTGCGGACATTTTTTTCCCTGCAACCTAGACGTGCATAAATTACTGCACGAAATCAGACATCGGACACAGCAGATTGGTCTCCTCGCCTATACGAATTGGACGATGTCCCGGAAGTCCCTGATTCACATTTCGCAAATCCTTGAATTGTTGGAAACACGTGGGCAGGGCAAAACGACTTACCATTCGCGACCACCCGATACATCCGGCGGCGGTTTCGTTGACCGGGTCGCTTGATCTCGCCGGGTGAATTTTCCGCAAATTCGGTATTTTCGGAAAATTTTACCTAAACTGTGCTACCCAAAACTGCCGATATACCAGACGAAGACCTTCCATAAGGAAAAGGTCTCGTGCCACCCGAACAGGAAGAAGTAATGAAGTTCTCCCCGCAAAAATACTGGTTCATTTTAATCGCAATTTATTCCGTCAGTTTGATGACGGTCTCTGGCTTTGCTCAGGGCTTCGCCCCGCCCACTGCTAAGCCGCCGACGCTTCGCTGGGAAGCCGACTTAAATGCTGCAATGGCTCGTGCCGAACGGGAACAGCGTCCGCTCTTTCTCCATTTCGTAGGTAACGAGTGTGTGCCTGCGATGCAGATGGCGAACGAAGCTTTTACTCAGTCGGGCATTGTGTCCCATCTCAACGCAAACTTTGTGATGGTGCAGATCAATGCTTCGGAAAATACGGCACTCGCCCAACAATTCGCCGTAACGGCAATTCCTACCGACTTAATCATCAAGCCGAATGGACAACTCGTTCACCGCCGGACAGGAGGCATCACAGCGGAACGGTTTGCCGAATATCTCTCATTTTTACAGAAAACAATCTCGTCGGAAAATGGGCAAGTTGTTGCTCCACCAGTAGCAACCTCCATTCCCGCAGCGAGTCCGGTAGATTTCCCCAATCCGACGACTCCTCCACCCGCCGTAGTCCCTCCGCAACGAGAAACGATTGCCATTCCCGATGCCATTCGTGATCCTTTTATGCAACCACCACCGACGGTGCAACAGTCCCCGGCGACGGCAGGACCAACGCCTCCTCCCACTGCTAATCCGCTTCGGATTACGGAAGCGGCAAGACCCCCAGTGGAACACGCGCAGCCGGTCGTCAGGGAAGCCGCTCCACCGATAACCACCACAGTGTTGGCAACACCGGTAATCCCGGTCATAGTAGCGGACGAACCTGCACCGCCTAAAATGATGGTCGAAGTACCACTCGCTCTGGAAGGGTTTTGTCCGGTAGCACTTTGCTCGGAGGAACGTTGGGTTTCCGGTAATCCCGCCTATTGCACGATGTACCAGGGACACATTTTCCGGTTTGCCTCATTGGAAGCCATTGCCACATTTGCTCGAAATCCAGCGAGTTACATTCCGGTTGCGATGGGCGAAGACATCGTGTTCATGGTGGATCGGAACAAGCGGATCAATGGGAATCGCAGGTTCGGGGCATGGTTTCAGGGGCGTGTTTTCTTATTTTCGAGTCAGGAAACGTTGGATGCGTTTGCGGCTCGACCGGAGTTTTATACTGAAATCGCCTTGAAGTACGAACTCGCACGCAGAGAGCAGCCGATGCCGATCATCTATTGAGGGGCGAGCAGTCGTAATCGCTAAAGGGAGCGTAAGAGCGCCGGTTTGCGACGTTCGGTTTGGACTCACCGGGGGGCTTACGCCCCCCGCTCTCTTGAGTAGCGAGTTTCTGTCACCCGTCAGACATATTCCTGACGGTTTCGTGTGCAGCGTGTGATAGAGTGTCTCGCAGAATACTGGCGGGCTTATGCCCACCGCTCATTACTGACTCCTTCCTATGCACATTCGCGACCGCATTAAAGATTTTCGCCGTGTATCGGCAAGTTTGCTTTGCCCCAATCCGAAAAACTGGCGTACCCACAATACCCGGCAACGCAACGTTCTCAAAGGCATTCTTGCCGAAATCGGTTACGCCGATGCTCTGCTTGCTCGTGAACTGCCCGACGGTTCACTGCAACTGATTGATGGACATCTGCGTGCCGAAACGACACCGAATTAAAAGGTTCCTGTCTTGATTCTTGACTTGAACGATGCCGAGGCGGACAAACTGTTGGCGACGCTTGATCCGCTTGCCGCTCTTGCTGGTACGGATCAAACGATGCTCGATGATCTGCTCGCTCAAATTGAGACAGAGAACATTGCTGTACAGGAATTCCTGCGAATTTTGACCGATTCGCCCTCTGAAGAGTGCGGCTCTGATTTGTTGGATGCCAAGGAGGTTGCGATTCCCGAAGTGTATCAGATTCTCGTGACGTGCCGGGATGAAGCGGAGCAACGTGAGGTCTTCGAGCGACTCACCGCCGACGGACGCAGTTGCCGGATTGTGAATCTGTGAGCGGAGCCGCAATCGTAAAATTGAACCGGCGCGTGGACGTATTCCGGCTCGACTGATCATTGAAAGATTGGTGAAAATCCTGCAAAGACACAGAACGGCTTGTCCCTTGCTTATGCGGCAGGCTCTGATTCACCTCATAAACTCGTCCAGTTCCTTCCTTGTCGGCAGTGAAGGTTGGGCACCCATTCGGGTTGCACTTAGGGCGGCAACATGGTTGGCAACACGCACTGCTTCGAGTAGTTCCACGCCCTGGTTAAGTTGCCACGCCAGCGCACCGGTAAAGGCATCGCCGGCAGCAGTCGTGTCGGCGGCTTGAATCCTCGGTGCCGATACAATCTGTGGAGTGCCGCCACTCTGGACAACCAACGCCCCCTTTTCTCCCAACGTAATGACCGCAGCCTTTCTCACACCGAGATCAAGAAGTCGTTGTGCTGCCTGAATAGCACTTTTTTCGTCTGCAACTTTGATCCCGCTGACCGCTTCCGCTTCATGTTCATTCGGTTTGAGAACCGACACATTTCGCAACAGTGCTTCGGGTAGTTCGGCGGCAGGAGCCGGATCGAGCAATACCGGAACCCCGGCATCGGCGGCAACTTGGGCAAGTGTCGTTACGACATCAAGCGGAATCTCTAACTGAAACACAACGATTCCCGCCTGTTCGATGACACTGCGGACGCGGGAGAGATCGGCATCGCTCCATTGGAAATTCGCCCCGGACGCAACCGAAATGAGGTTTTCCCCTTTCTGATCGACGAGAATCAAGGCGATGCCCGTTGCGTGGTCTGGTTCTCGACCGATCTGCGATGTGTCGATGCCTTCTTTTTCGTAACCTGCAATCGCTTGGTCGCCGAAGGAATCGGCACCGACTTTCGCAATGAACGTTACTGCTCCGCCGAGTCTGGCGGCGGCAACGGCTTGGTTCGCTCCTTTTCCACCGGCGGCAAGCAAGAATTCGCCGCCCGTTACCGTTTCACCGGGACGCGGCAACGTGAGTGTCTTGACCACCATGTCGGTGTTTGAACTTCCAATAACGACGATGTTTTTAGTTGTCATGATGTGATGATTGTTAAGGGTTGTTTTGCTTTGGGTGCCATTGCGCTCTTTACGACTCTGCGGTTAACAATTTATCGCAAGGATACAAAGGACGCAAAGCCTCCGTCATTTCGCTACGTTTCATTCCGGCTCTTATTCTCCAAAAAATATCTTATTCTTCATCATTCGTTCACGAGTTTCGATTTTCAACCGAAGGTATTCCATCGGTCGGTCGCCTTTGACCCGATTGCACGAACCGCAAAGCAACTGATAGTTTTCGTAACAATCGTTGCCGCCCTTTGATTTCGGTACGATATGGTCGATTTCAAAATTCCCTATCTCGAATTCACGTCCGCAAGCATTACATTTGCTGTCTTGCTCTTGGTACAAACGTTGTTTGACGGAATCAGACGGTTGCACTTCTTCGGTGTCGCTCCGCTTCGGTATTTGATCTGTTGCCACGAAATCTTTGAACAGCCCGGCATCGTTGCTCAAACGTTGTATTAAAACTTTTACCGCATGTTTTTCGATGTCAATACCGATCCATTTTCGTCCTAATTGTTGAGCAGCAACACATGTGGTAGCGCAACCACAGAAGGGATCAAGCACGGTATCTTCTTCGTTCGATGATGCCCGAATAATCCGTTTCAACAGTGCCAGCGGCTTTTGCGTCGGATAACCGGTACGCTCTTCCGGGGAAATATGTCCCCCCGAAGGAATATCAATCCAAAAATCTTCCGGTATTTTGCCCCTCTCTATGTATTGTTGCCTGATGGTTTCGTCCTGCAACTTACCTTCAGTTTTCCAAATTGTCGCATTCTTGCCTTTATCCGTATGCAACGCTTGATAAGGTATTCGGACCAGGTCGTGATTAAATACAAACACGTCCGATTTGGAATACCTAAGAATTGTATCATGTTTTGCGGGAAAATTCCTTTTTGCACCGCTTGGACCTGTGTAGCACCATACAATTTCATTGCGAAAATTGCTTTTGCCGAACACGAAATCGAGCAAAATTTTCAGATAATGACTCGCTGTCGGATCACAATGCAGATAGAACGAACCTGTTTCTTTGAGAATCCGGTACGTTTCGATAACCCGCTGTGCCATAAAGGTCAGGTATGCCATCATCGGCTTGCCATGAACGCCGCCGACATTTGCGATATATCGTGCAAGCGTTGGAAACTGATCGGCAAGCGTATCGAGATAGTATTCATCAACATCTTTCCACGTCCACGTATCTTTGAAACGTGCCCCGGCGGCTTTGCTCCCGACAGGGGCGGTGTACATGCGCTTTGAGTTGAACGGCGGATCAAGATAAATGAGATCGACCGACTCGCTGTTGAGCCCCGACAGAACGTACAAGTTGTCGTTCGTGTAAAGCGTGTTAGGAGAAGGACGTTTTGTCATAGTTGTGTTTTCTTCGTTTTTTAAACCTATGCGTCTCACAAGGTGAGGCGGCTAAGTAAAAATTACGCTTTCGTCCAAATAATCAATGCCAGTCCGAGGAAGAACGCCACGAACATAACGTTCAGCAATTTTTTGACCGTTGCGTTGCCGTCTTTGAACTCTCGCCAGACGAACACGCCCCAGATGGCAGCGACCAACGTGGCTCCTTGTCCGAGCCCGTAGGAAACCGCCGGAGTCGCAACGCCGGAAGCGATGACGTTGAGCGTCATTCCAACCGCCCAAATACCGCCGCCGATGATACCCCAAATGTGATCGAGGACACTCCCCTTAAAATATGCCGACAGAGCAACCGGTTCTCCCGTAAACGGCTTGTACATAATTGCCGTTACGAAAAGAAAACTGCTGACAAGAATTCCCAATGTGAATACAACGTTTGCTGTATATGCGGTGATTTTTCCCGATTCGAGCATTCCGTCGGGCAATGTTCCGGCAAAGGTTCGATGCACAAGAAAAAAGAAAAGCGACATCAAGATACCGCCGCAGACGGCTATGAGGATGCCCTTGGTACTTCCGCTACCTTGCTTCTGATTCGGCAACTGTCGATACGCCATGGCATTGATAATAATGGCTACTGTTACCAATGCCACACCGGAAAACAGAATGATCGGATCACCTTCCGGTTTAGCGACATAGTTTATCAGTACACCGAGCACCAATGCTAATCCAATACCAATGGGAAAGGCAACGGACATCCCGGCAATCGCAATGGCAGCGACGATCAGGATGTTTGCGGCATTGAACACGACCCCGCCGAGAAATGCCGAACCGAGAGCCATGAAATCTGCTTGGGCGAGGTCGGCGAGAAAACCGCGTCCCGCGTCTCCCATGCTGCCGAGAGTGAACGCAAAGATCAATGCCGTGAGGACGACTCCGAACACATAATCCCAGTAGAAGAGTTCAAACCGCCAGGTTTTTCCTGCGAGTTTCTGCGTGTTTGCCCACGATCCCCAGCAGAGCATCGTGATAACACAAAATAGGACGGCAATCCAATAGTTTTCCAAAACAAACATGGTTTCCTCGCAGGGGTTGAAGTGTTGAGAACCTTTTCCATCAATGTAGCGAAAAACGATGCAAATTCAAGACATCGAGAAACCGCAATCGAACGACTGCGGCTCCGACTTGTTCACGTCGCCATTTGCCACAACGACTCCCTTGAAAAAAAGGACAAAATGATTATAACGATTACGTCCACTCTGAAAACAGCAATGAACCACGATAATTTGATCTTATTACTTTTTTCCTTATTGCTCTTTGGAGGAATGAGCGAAAATGCCATGGCGCACGGACCTTCCCAATACATTTTGGTTAATCTTCACCGGCATGAACTCACGCGGGAAGGTCTTCTTGACATCAAACAAAAAATTGCGGGTCCGAAAAACCGCAACATCCAAGTTGGAGTCAGCATGATTTATTCGTATCTCCAGATTCCCAAAGACAATACAGTTGCAGAAGAACGATTTCTTCAACAACTCAAAGACGATCTTGCATTGATTCGGGAACTCGAACTGCCGATTCTTGTCCAACTGGATGGCGAGCAATGGTGGAATGCACGTAGCGATCTTTGGAACTGGTGGGATCCGTTAAAGCCGAATTATGATCCTCAAAATGCGGCGAACGTCGAATGGACCCATTGGGGACCGGAACATGCAATCAAGATCGCATGGAGAAATTGGGGTCGCCAACTCCGTGTGCTGCCGCCGCCGAACCTGATGAGTCCGGCATATATCACTGCATGGGAAGAGAAAATGGAAAAAATCGTTCCTATCATTCTCGACTGGGAACAATCGCTCCCCGAAGATCAAAAATATCTTTTTGTCGGAATCAAAGTCGGCTGGGAATCCTCAATCGGCGTGAATGCATGGTACTACCCGAATGGAAACGACCTGCTCGATCAACCGGAAACAGACGATCCGCAAACAGGACTGGACGCACAACGATTGCCCGACCGGGGAGTGCAGACCATCGGCTATGCCGCCGTCAAGACCGCCGGCATTCGAGAGCACGGACAGATCTCCGAATCGGATTTAGCGGAAGTGGCACGCCGGCATCTCGAAAATCTCTCAAAAAAAGCGGCACAACTCGGAGTGCCGCGAGAAAGGCTTTTTACGCATGCTGCCGGTTGGAAAGCAGAAGAATTACTTTACAATGCGGCGGTCAACCGATACAGTTGTCCGGGCTGGAGTTTTTACGACCACGCACCTGACCCCCCCAAAGATCAAGGGGTTCAGCGCGCTCTGAAATTATCCGATGCGCCCTATTGGGCAGTAACGGAATGGTTACTGTTCCACGACAACCAAAGCCAATGGACTTCCTCGCTCACCAACGCACTCGCACCGCCGCAGTGTCGTTATGTCTGTATTTTTAACTGGAACAGTATTAAAGATCATCCGACCATTCACGAAGCGATCAACAATGTTTGCAAGGGGCGGTGAACCTTCATGGAATGAGGTGATCCGGTTTCCCAAACCCTGGGGCTTGTTAATGACGGAGATTTCGGCGACAATGACAGCATCTGTCTTTCAAGAATTCCGCGGATGTCCGAATCGCCTGCCTATTTTGTCTTCGATATTGAAAGCGTTGCCGATCCCGCCCTTGTTTCCAAAGTTCATTTCGGCGGAAAAGTCCCACCGGAAGAATCGATCAGAAAATACCGCGACGAACTCCTGGCACAGAACCATTCCGATTTCATTCCCTATACGTTTCAGTTTCCGATTGCCATCGCCGTTGCCAAAGTTGCCGAAGACTTTTCACTGATTGATCTTGTTATTCTCGATGAACCGACGTTTCGTCCTCACGAAATCTGCAATAAATTCTGGCGCGGCTGGCTGGCATACAAGCGTCCGACGTTCATCAGTTTTAACGGACGCGGTTTTGATCTTCCGATGCTGGAATTGGCAGCGTTCCGTTACGGCATTTCCATTCCGCAGTGGTTTGCTATGGAATCCAGTATGTATGAACGCCCCCGCTATCGCTACAACACGAAAGCACATATTGATTTGCACGACATTTTGACGAACAACGGAGCGACCCGATTCAACGGCGGACTGAATCTTGCTGCCAATTTGCTCGGAAAGCCGGGCAAAATGGACACGCAAGGCTTTATGGTACAAGACATGTACGATGCAGGCAGATTGCAGGAAGTCAACGATTACTGCCGATGCGATGTACTGGACACGTATTTTGTTTTTCTTCGCACGATGGTTCTCGTCGGCAATCTATTGCTCGCCGATGAACAAAAACTGGTCAAAAACACAAGGGACTGGATCGAACGGCAAAGCGAGACCATTCCGGTTTATCGGCAGTACCTCGACAACTGGGGAGACTGGCAAAATCCATGGGAATAGAACGATGAACAACCGAAGTGAAAAACGGGTTGCATCGAAATGGCGTTTTCCAGCCGTCCATGCGGGACTTGCAAGCGGTTATTTTCTTGTTTACAATGCCGACGTTAATTACAAAACCTATTCAGGAGAATGAACAATGATGGAAAATCCGATTGGCGTGTTTGCAAGCATTGATGCAGGACTGGGTGTTCGCCTCGAAGTCGTTCGAGAACTCGGTATTAAAACGATTCAACTTCACACTCCGGCAAAGGAGAGTCGAACCGATGAAAACGCCCGAACGTTCACGCAAAAACTCAAAGAGTACGGAATCACCGTAACGACGGTCTTTCTCGGCTTTGAAGGGGAAACCTACGAAACGATTGCCCGAACGGCAGAGACCGTCGGTCTCGTTCCCGAAGCAACTCGTGCCGCTCGGCTTGCCGAGTCGTATGACATTGCCGATTTTGCCGCTCAACTCGGTGTTTCCGCTATTGGTTCGCACATCGGTTTCGTTCCGCACGACCGAACATCGCCGGAGTACAAAGCCGTAGTCAAGACGATCCAGTCTCTCTGCGATCATCTGACCAACAATGGTCAAACGTTACATCTGGAAACAGGACAGGAGCCGGTCGATCTGCTGATGACATTCATTGATGATGTGCAACGTCCCAACCTTTTCATCAATTTTGATCCGGCAAACCTGATTCTCTACGGCATTGGCAATCCCTTGGAGGCTTTGAAAGTGGTGGGCAGCAGAGTTCGCGGAGTGCATTGTAAAGATGCAACGGCAACGACCGGAACGCCCGGCGTGGATTGGGGGTGTGAAGTGCCTTTCGGCACGGGACAGGTCAATGCCGAACAATTTCTGCGGATACTGCACGAAATTGGCTACAAAGGCGCACTCACGATTGAGCGGGAAATTCCTGCCGAACCGGAACGACAAAAAGCAGAAATCGGTCAAGCCGTCAAACTCATCAACGAGTTGAAAGCCAAGATCGGTTAATGAAAACATCGTACCCTTTTCGTCATCCTCGTGAAATGACGGCATGTTACTTTCCGGCGAAAGTTAGACAGCCGTTTTTTCCGACGAGTAAGCGATGATTTTGGCAACGAGCCGAGCGGCAAGAAACTCGGTAATGACATTGTTGCCACCGAGCGGCGCAACTTCGACAATATCCGCTCCCACTACGTTTTTCATTTCGCAAACTCGACGCAACACCTCCGTAACCAACAACCAATCGAGTCCGCCCGGTTCCGGCGTTCCCGTTCCCGGTGCAAACGCCGGATCGAACACGTCAATATCCAATGTGATATAAACGTTTTCCGTTAAAGAATCAAAGATTTGAGCGATGCAACCCTCTCTGTTCTTCGCTAACATTCGTGGAGTGATGAGTGTTTCGATTTGCAGGGAACATTCCCGATACTCTTCTTCACTGAAACTACGAACGCCGACTTGAACGAGGTGTGGCGTGATTTCAAGAACCCGTCGCATTGCCGAAGCATGAGAAAATTTTCCTCCCGTATAGGCATTCCGCAAATCGGCATGAGCATCGAATTGCAGGACACTGATCGTGCCGTAACACTCAGCGGCAGCCCGAACAATCGGCGGAGTAATGCCATGTTCTCCCCCCAAAAAAATTGGCATTTTTTCAAACTGAAAGTATGATTCCCGTTTGACCGTTTGATAAATTTGATCGAACTCTTTTTCCGGTGTGTCCGCAGAGGGAATCGGAGGGAACGTTGCAATGCCATGTTGGGTCAAGTCGCAGAGCAATTCTTCGTCGAAGTGTTCCATGTGATCGGAAACATCAAGAATTGCATCGGGACCTTGGGCAGTTCCGCCGAGAAAGCAAACCGTCCCTTCATAAGGAACCGGAATGATCCGATACCGTGCCGTCAATGGATCGCATCGGTCGTTGGGTAAGGAAAAAAACGATTGCATCATGGAATGTGTTGACGATGACTACTTTTAATGATGGGAAATATCCCTGTCTCATTGTTACGCTCTTTTCGCATGATAGCCATCGACGACTTCCGCAAGGGCAAGATAATTCTGTTGGATTTTTTTGGTCGCCGGGAGCAGTCTGTCGTCCGAGACTTGGACGAAATGCTTCCAAGCCATAAAAATGGCAAAATAAACCGCCTCCAGCAGTTCTTCACGATTCGTCCCATGTACGTCGATGGCAAGTTCAGGGTCAACGACTTGCAAATACTCATTTTCTTCCGGTTCGTCAGAATCCTCTGGAATCCATGTCGATTTCATCCACATCGGTGTTAGGACAAGCGGTTTATGAAACTTAATCATCGCATTGTCAAATGGAACTTCCCAAATTTCAAACGGAGCAAGTAGGGTGGTTTCTATAGTCTGGTTCATAATGAATTACAAGGGCAACGCCTCCTTACATTTAGCCGGTATTCCGGATCAAAACGCAACCTTCGGGGCAACTCGTTCACTGGGATTTTCGACTTCAAATAATGAAGCCTCGGAAAAATTAAACATGCCTGCGATCAGGTTCGATGGAAACACCTCCCTGGCTGTGTTGTAGGTCATGACCGCATCGTTAAACGCCTGCCGGGAAAAGGCGACCTTGTTTTCGGTCGAAGTCAATTCCTCTTGCAGAGCAAGCATATTTTGGTTTGCTTTCAAGTCGGGGTACTGTTCGACAACGACCATCAATCGTCCCAGTGCGCCGGACAGTTCACCTTCGGCACGGTTCAACTGCTTGATGCACTGTCCATCGGTAGGATCAGCCGCCGCCTTGTTGGATGCTCCAAAAGCAGCATTTCGGGCATTGATGACCGCTTCGAGTGTGTCTTTCTCGTGCTTCATGTATCCCTTGGCAGTTTCCACCAAGTTGGGGATCAGATCGTATCGCCGTTTCAACTGGACATCAATCTGCGCAAACGCATTTTTGTACCTGTTTCGATGACCGATGAGTCCGTTATAAACCGAAACGATCCAAAAGAACAGACCGAAAGCAACGCCGAACACAAGTCCAAAAATTAGTATGGTAGTCATGGGATACCTCCGGGTTAGGGGGAGTTGGTTGATGTGAGTTCAACGACAGTCCATGTGTTCCTGATTATAGCCTATCGCAAAAAAACTGCAACACTCTATCGTGTGAAATACTTTAGCACTTACCGCCCTTTGAGCCACTGCACATAATCGGTGTATAATTTTTCCGTATCTTTGCGTCCGGCGTAAGCAGTTGTGCCGGGTTTGTTCATAAAACCTTGATATTGAAAAATCAATGTGTGTTCCACATAAGGAGACACGTCGGCTAATTGTAGCAAAATTCGGTCAAAGGTGGCGGGTATGCCGGGACTGCGATAGATTTCGGCTTCAAAATCAAAAATCTCTACATCTGCCCACAGTCTTGCTCTACCGGCTTTGGCATGCATAAAGTATAAATCTTCAAAGTATTTACCTGCCTTGCCGACTTTGATTTTGTGAACACCGACCTCGTCTTGATAGGCAATGATACTAACGTCCAACTGCTCTAACTGTCGGACATACTGATCGTTCCGTGTTACATACTGCGTGCCATAAGGGGCGATCATCGTGAGCGCATTGGGTGTCAAGGAACGTGCGATCTTCGAGCAACGATTAACGTAACTTACCGTAACCTCCGGTAAAAGCGGTTTGAGTTCGGATTCATTCGGATAGTACCATCCGTAGAAACTCTTGTGATGAGCATATTTTTCGGCGGTTTCTTCCATGCCTTTTTCGCGCAATGTCCAAGTAGCCTCGTTTCTCATGCCACTTTCGACCCGAGTCCAGTCATGCCAGTAATCATTGCTGACGAAGAACTTGATTCCACATTCGTCCGCAGCCGTGAGAACCGCTTCCATAGGGTCTTCGCACACGAAATCATGCCTTTGCCATATTTTGGAAGGATAATAGGTTTTTCCGTCGTATGCTACCGAGAGCAGAACGAGATATTCAAAACCGATCTCGTGCATGTCATAGACCAGTGTTTTCCACTGTTCGGTCGTAAACTGAGGCAACATGTGATTCCAGTGTTTTGAACCCAACTGATTATGATGTTCAAATTGGAACCACGAACCGACAATCGGCTTGACAAAGGTCTCGTTGCGCCCTGATACTGGCGTTGATGCAGACAACTGACCGGACAAAAATACCGCAGGGGCGATACTGCCGGCTTGTAAAAATTTCCGTCGGTTCATTCTTGTTCAGTTTCCACCTGTGCCACTTCCGCCTCGGCAGGAGCAACCACCGCTTCAGGTTCCACGGCAACAACTTCTTCGACAGGCGCGGCAACTTCTTCTGCTTTTTTCTCTTCTTTTTTCTTTCGGGTTACTTTTTCCACCTTCGGCAGGTCAGTCGGCACAGCCGGACGACGACGTTTTGTTGCCAGTCGCTCAACGGCTGCCTTCTGTTCTTCCAGATGAGTGCCATTGGTGCCATATTTTTTGATAAGAACAGCGACCTTATCGGAAGGCTGTGCGCCGACACTGATCCAGTAGTCAATCCGCTCTCCGTGCAGAATGGTGCGGGCATCGGTTTCGGGCACCATGGGATCATAATATCCGACTTCTTCGAGAACCCGTCCGTCTCTTGGGGAACGTGCGTCGGTAACACAAACACGGAAAAACGGTCGATGCCGCCGACCAAACTGCTTCATTCTAATTCTTACTGCCAACGCTGTATCTCCTGATTGTACTTCAATTTTTCCAAAACCGAGTCTGCCACCATTCTACCGGAGTTTGCACCGCTGTCAAGCCGACGCAATTTTACCCGGACGGCTTTTTGCCGGAAATAGGTATAGCCTCGAATCCCGTGCATGTGATACAATCATGGAGTGGACAGGTGAAACCTCTACGAAAGGAAGTCGTAACTTCTGTGAAAGCAACTTGTCCATTTGGCAGTACCGCAAAGCAAGGGACGCCGTTTCCCGATCAACCAAAAATTTGCTTATGAGTAAACTAATTGTACCGAAGGATTATCGACCGATCCTGTCGGTGTACGAGACGCAGACCGCCATTGGCAGTATCAAGAGAATGTTTGAAGACTATCTGTCGCTCGCTCTCAATCTCAAACGGGTGTCCGCACCACTGTTCGTCGAACCGCAGACCGGTCTGAACGATGACCTGAGCGGCGTGGAGCGTCCCGTCGAGTTCGACATCAAGGAGACTCGATCCAACGCGCAAATTGTCCACTCGCTTGCCAAGTGGAAACGCATGGCACTGCATAAGTACGGTTTTCCCGTAGGTGAAGGACTGTACACCGACATGAATGCCATCCGGCGGGACGAAGACATGGACAACCTCCACTCCATTTATGTGGACCAATGGGATTGGGAAAAGGTGATCGACAAACCTTCACGCAATGAAGAATTGTTGCGAACGACGGTCGTTTCTATTGTGAATGCCATCTGCAACACCGCCGAGAAGATCAAGGAGTCGTTTCCTGCATTGACCGTCAACCTTTCGCGGAATGTGCAGTTCATCACAACGCAGCAACTTGAAGATGCCTATCCGAAATTGTCGCCGAAAGAACGAGAGCATGCATGCCTGAAAGAACACAAAACCGTGTTTATTATGCAGATCGGCGATGTTCTGCAATCGGGAAAGAGACACGACGGGCGCGCACCGGACTACGACGACTGGAAACTCAATGGCGACATTATGTTTTGGAACGACGTTTTGGAGTGTGCCTTTGAAATTTCCTCGATGGGCATTCGCGTAGATGAAAAATCATTGGACACACAACTGACGAAAGCGAACTGCGATCATCGGCGAAAATTTCTGTTCCATCAAATGCTGTTGGCGGGAGAACTGCCGCTCACGATGGGCGGCGGAATCGGTCAATCCCGGCTGTGTATGCTCCTGCTTCAAAAAGCGCACGTCGGCGAAGTACAGGTTTCGGTCTGGGACGAAGAAACGCTCGCCGGCTGCAATGCCGTCGGCATTGATCTGTTGTAACCTCTATTTGATCGGCATCAATGTACTGCGGATGTACTCTCCGTTCTTGATCGACACCGCATTGGGATCGTCTTCCGCTTCGGGGGACTCGTCTTCGATCATAATATAGCCGTCGAATCCGCCGCGAGACAGCATGTCGACGATTTTGGCGAAATCGGTAATCCCTTCTCCCATAATTTTCCAGCCGCCGTCTGTGCCGACATCCTTGAAATGCACATGTTTGATGACGGACATGTAATCGCGGAAAATGTCATAGACATCCATTCCGCCATTGATAATGTGTCCACTGTCGGGAGCAAAACCGACATAGTTGCTGTCGAGTCCGTCGAACATCAGTTTGTAGTCGTCGTGAGTACGGAAAATAGAGCCCGGCGGTGAATTCGGATGAAACACATTTTTGATGCCGGCATCGGCAGCACGCTTTGCCACGTTGTTAATGCACGTCAAGGCATTCTTTTGCCGTTCGGCAAGGTTGGATCGATCATTTTGCGGCATTTGGCACGACACGAGCATCGAGTTCGGAAAACTGCGCACGAAGTTGATCGACTTGTCTGCGAGGAGTTTTTCTTCCGCCGTTTCACCGTCGTGCAGCCAGTCGCACACGACGCACAGAGCGGCAAATTCAACGCCTTTCTCCGCAAGCAAGTTTTGGAGTGCTTCGGCAGAATCAAAATACCCTTTGAGCATGCCGGTTTCCGCCTCAATGCCGAGCAAGCCGCTCTTCTTCGTGATGTTCAAAATATGCCCGACCTTACCGGCATATTTTTCGTAGGACATTTGCCATGTGTACGTTTGGAAACCGTATTTGATCATAATTGTATCTCTCCAGCCCGCGATTTTACACCACCCCAGAATCTCTTGCAAGACGTTGTTCCATAGGGGCTTTCCTATTCACAAAAAATTTGTTACCATGTCCGACGCGCTGGTTTTTTATTTTCCTTCGAGGTCATGCATCAATTTTTGGTTTTTGCTTCGCTCATCGGCGGTGGACTGATTCTGTTGGTTCTTTGTATCTTGTTCTTCTTTTACGGACAACTCTGGTTTCAGGCGTACATGTCCGGGGCGAGAATCCGTATGCTGAACCTCGTCAGCATGAGTCTGCTCAAAATTCGGTCGCGGGTTGTCGTTCAGGCACAAATTATGGCGAAACAGGCGGGCTTGCCCGTCAGTGGTCCACTGGGAATCACGACGCGCCGCCTTGTTGCCCACTACCTTGCCGGCGGGAATGTCCCCAATGTCATTCGGGCATTGATTGCCGCCCATCGGGCATCGCTTGACTTGAATTTTGACCAGGCGGCGGCGATTGATCTTGCGGGTCGGGATGTACTTGATGCCGTCAGAACCTGCGTTCATCCCAAAGTGATCGTGTGTCCCGACCCTAAAAAATCGACGGATCCCATGTTGAGTGCGATAGCCAAGAATGGGATCGAACTGAATGTTCGGGCGCAGGTAACAGTGCGGACAAATCTGGAGCGACTCATCGGGGGAGCGACCGAAGAGACGATCATTGCGAGAGTCGGCGAAGGAATCATTACCGCCATCGGTTCGGCAAACACCCATTCTGAAGTGATGGAAAATCCCGACAAAATCTCCAAGGCGGTGGTTGAGCGAGGATTGGATTCGCAAACGGCGTTTCGGATCGTTTCGATTGACATTGCGGACATTGATGTGGGGCAGAACATTGGGGCGCGGTTGCAAGCGGATCAAGCGGAAGCGGACACCCGGGTGGCTCGTGCCAAAGCGGAAGAACGCCGGGCGCAGGCTCTCGCACAGGAACAGGAAATGAAAGCAAGGGTTGCGGAGAACCGGGCACACGTCGTTGCAGCGGAAGCCGCCGTACCACTTGCTCTCGCCGAATCCTTCCGACGCGGAATGAATCCACTGTGAACGACGAAATACTCAACTCGGAAAGACCGGCAGGGTGTCTAAACCAGTCTATTGCAAATAGAGTTTGACCGTAACCGGCATGCCTTGACACAGTCCATGGTCGGGAGTGTCCACGATTATACGGACACGAAACACCAAGTCGCAGCGGAGTTCCGTCGTTTGAACGGTTTTCGGCGTGAACTCCGCTTCTGGGGAAATATAACCGACCTGTCCTTTGTAAGGTTTTTCAGGATAAGAATCGGTGTAAATTTCGGCTTTCATACCGTGCGTTACAATGCCGTATATTTTTTCGGGAATATAAACATACACCCAGACTTCGTCCCGGAGCGAAAGTGTTGCAACCGTTTGCCCCTGATTGACGATTGCGCCCGGCTCTTCGACCCGAGTGAGCAGAATTCCATCGTTCGGACATTTGAGTTCCGTATCGTCGAGAGACGTTTGCAATCGTTTGAGATTCGCTTTGGCTTCGGCAAGTTGCGATTCACCCATAGCGATCTCCTCTTGCCGAAATCCTTCGAGCAAAAGATTCAGCGTTTCTTCGGCAACTTTTTTTGCTGCAATCGCTTCGTCCCGGCGGGCGACCGCACTGTCATGGTCCTGTGCGGTAATCGTGCCGTTGTTGAACAGTTTGTTTGTTCGTTCATAATCGGCTTCGAGCACTTTTAAGGTTGCTTCCCGCTGAAGGAGCGTTGCCCGGGCTTGCTCGATTTCTTGGGGTCGGTTGCCTGTTTTCAACTTGGTGTAATTCGCCTCCACGGTTCGCATTTGGGCATAGGCGACTGCAAGATTGTCCTCGAACGGCTCTTTGTCGAGCCTTGCGATTACGGCACCCTTTTCAATTTTGTCCCCTTCTTTATACAGCATTTCGGTGATGCGTCCTGATACACGGAAACCGAGATTGACTCGTCGGATTTCGACATTTCCGTACAATGTCAGGAAGTTGTGTTCTTCCTGATGTTTCTCGGCGGTCATTCGCTGCCAACCGAAATAGACACCGATTCCCAAGCCAAGAACGAGTAACAAAATAATAACCTTCTTCATGGTTGTACTTGGGTTTGGGATGCGCACGTTGACTTTCCCCCATACCGATATTATACTGACGACTGATCATACATTTTACCTGAAAGAACAATTCTATGTCAAAAGCGCGTCGTGAATTTTTGAAGAGTGCCGGTCTCGGCATTGTGGGTGCCTCTTTCTTGTCGCAGGTGCCGCAAGTCCATGCAGCGGAATCGAACACCATCAACATCGCGCTCGTTGGTTGCGGTGGACGCGGCGGTGGTGCCGCTCTCGATGCCACGAATCCCGCCACAGGACCCGTAAAACTCGTCGCAACGGCTGATGTCTTTGCAGATCGAGTCGTCAATTTAACGAAATTGCTCAACGAACAACTCGGCGACCGTGCCGGCGTGCCGCCGGAACGTGTCTTTAGCGGATTCGATGCCTACAAAAAGGCAATCGACTGTTTGCGTCCCGGCGATGTCGTTCTTCTTGCAACACCACCGGTTTTCAGACCACTCCACGTTGAATACGCTGTCAATAAAGGTGTTCACGTCTTTATGGAGAAAGCCTTCGGAACGGATTCTCCCAGTACACGCCGTCTCCAAGCCGCCGTTACGATGGCGGATAAAAAGAACCTCAAAATCGCCTGCGGTTTGATGTGGCGGCACAGCGAGGGCAGAAAAGAGGTCATCAAACGGATTCACGATGGCGAAATCGGCGAAATTACGCACATGCGCGGGTTCCGAATGGAAGGACCCGTCGGGGACAGAGGCAGACAGCCGACGGATTCGGAAGTTGCGTACCAAATTCGCAATCATCACTTTTTTGATTGGGTCAGTGGAAATGCGATGATCGATTACATCATTCACAATATCGACGTTGCTTGCTGGGCGAAGAATGCTTTGCCCGTTAAGGCACTTGGCTTCGGCGGACGTTCGGAGCCAAATCTCGGTGGACAATTATTCGATACATGGTATACCGAATTCGAATTTGCGGATGGTTCGTATTTCTCTTCGCACCTTTCAACCCGGAACAACTGTTTCAACACGTACACCGATTTTGCCTACGGAACGAAAGGTTCCGCTGTGTTGATGGGCGCATTGGGGCAGCCAAGAACGCGGCTCTACAAGTCACGTGCGATGGTTCCAGAGAATCTCCTCTGGGCGTATCAGGGGCAGGAGGAGAATCCGTATCAGGTCGAACACAATCTGTTGTTCGATGCCATTCGTAAGGACAAGCCGTACAATGAAGGGCACCGGGCATGCGAAGCAAACTTTGCTTCTCTTTTGGCACGAGCGGCGATCAATTCCGGTAAAGTTGTTACTTGGGACGAAATCGTGAAATCGGAATTGAAACTTGTGGACGTTGACACGTTAGCGTTCGATTCCGAGCCTCCGGTCAAACCGAACGCCGACGGTTCGTATCCGTATGCGATTCCGGGCAAGACCGTTGCATTTTAGAGGAGAACCATCTTGTAAACGCATCGCTCCTGTCTTGACGCAATCGTCGATTGCGCAGAAAAAAACACAAAGAGCGGCGGGCATAAGCCTCACCCAAGAGCGGCGGGCGTTAGCCCGCCGGTGAGTCCAAATGAAACGTTATAAACCGGCGGGTAATGACCGCTGTTTTTCTTGCATGTTTTCAGACGCTTAAAAAGCCGGTACATGCCGGAAAACACGGCACCAAATAGAATAACTATCTGGTTGTGAAAACCCTATTTTACTC
>Ga0123353_10001159_pt1 | contig 32166 bp, 23 predicted proteins | sample TergutLab28metaG_3_FD_92763 | JGI IMG/M metagenome (GOLD analysis project Ga0123353, IMG submission 92763) | Labiotermes labralis P3 segment gut microbial communities from Petit-Saut dam, French Guiana - Lab288 P3 | ecosystem: Host-associated > Arthropoda: Insects > Digestive system > Gut ... | reverse complement strand
TGCTTACCGCAAAAGTATTAAATATCCCCTCATCGTTACAGTCCCACGTCCAGCCGGTGGGGCCGCCCGTGGCAGTGATGGTCACACTGTAGGGTACACCCGCAGTGGCGTTCGGCAGGCTGGTGGTCGTGATGGTGGGAGCCTGCGCTGCGTGGGCCACAACAGGCGCAACGGCAATCACCCCGGCCATCATGAGCAGCGTAAGCAATACGGACAGGAATTTGCGTGATATGGTTTGCATGTTCATCTCTCCTTATTCATGATTTTGTTTTCGGGATAACGCAAAAAAGACGGCTCCACCGGTGAAGGGGGAACCGCCTGTTAGCTCATATATTCAGGGCACACCAAAAGCGCGCAGTTATGCGCCTGCCTGCCTGCCTGCCTGCCTGCCTGCCTGCCTGCCTGCCTATAGATTATAGCACATTTCGGCATTTCTGTAAAGCCCTTTCGCGTAAATTTCGCGTGAATTTTACGTTGCTGTACAGATTGAGTATAGCACAAATCAAGGGGGAATACAAGAGAAATTTTTCGCGTTATTTAAGGTCTTTTGCGCTGTTGATTATTCTCTCGCCGTGCAGTAAATCGTTAAATCCTCCCCTACCCCTCGAACCCGTCCACCCTGGTAATGTCATACAACCGCCCATTGAACCGCACAACCTCCCGGCCGGCGTTCGAGCCGCGCTGCCCGACCGTCAGCTCAAAGCTGGCCGCGAAACGGGCCTCCGTGCATGTGCTGACCATAGACGATATCAAGGCGGACCCCGCGCGCCGCGGTCCGAGGGGCTCGCCGACGGTTGTGCGAAGAACCTTTACGCCCGCGCACAAAAAAGACTGCGTGTTTGAATGCGCCGGGAAGTGCCGCACGGCGGTCAGGCTGTCTCCACCATGCGATACCCCACGCCTACCTCCGTGACGATGTATTCCGGGTCCGCGGGGTTTTTCTCAATTTTTCTGCGGATATTGGCGACGTTGACGCGCAGGGTCTGGCTCTCGCTGGCATAGGGTCCCCAGAGGTTTCCCAGCATGTAGTCATGCGTCAGCACTTTCCCCGCATTTTGGGCGAGCAGCACGATAATTTTGTATTCGATCGGCGTGAGATGGACGGGCATTCCATTCACCGCCACGACGCGCTTTTCATAGTCGATCGTCAGGCCGCCGTTGGTGAAGACGCTCGCCTGCCGCGCGTTGACGGACCGCCTGTGGACACGGATGGCCGCGCGTATACGCGCCAGCAGTTCCTCGCTTCCGAATGGTTTTGTCACATAGTCGTTCGCGCCGCCGTCCAGGGCCCTCACCTTTTCCTGTTCATCATGGCGCGCGCTGACCACGATGACCGGAACATCCGACCATTCCCTTATACGCCCGAGCACCTGGCTGCCGTCCATATCCGGCAGCCCGAGGTCAAGCAAAATCAGGCCCGGCGCGTGGGAGGCGGCCATATAGATCGCCATCTCCCCACAGCCGGCATGGACGACCTCGTACTCGCGATAGGAAAGGATGGCGGTGATGAAGGACGAAATGCTTTTGTCGTCCTCCACCAGCAGGATTTTCTCTTTTGATGTCACGGACACGCTTCTTCTCCTCCGTTCAGCGGCAGCATGACGTTGAACACCGCGCCGCCGTCTCGTCTATTGTCTCCCGTAATCCTGCCGCCGTGCGCATCGACGATCGTTTTGCAGATGGACAAGCCGATGCCGCTGACGGAATCCGCAGCCTGGCCCTGCGCCTGAAAGAGCCGGTCCGTGATTTGGGCGGGGATGCCGCGGCCCCGGTCGCTCATTTCAAACCGGGCGAAGCCGCTGTCTCCGCATACATGCAACCGCACCGGCACGCCGGCAGGCGAATTTTTCACCGCGTTTTCCAACAAGTTGATGAGCACTTGCGTTATGAGCGTGGCGTCCATCGGCACCAGCAGGGGGCCGCCAGCCACGCTGACATGAATCCGGCAGTCCGGGAACCGTTTGCGCACGATGGACGCCGCCTGTTCCATCGCCTCTTCGGCAACTTCCATCGTCTTGCGCACCTTCACGGCGCCGCCGGAGACGCGCGTCACGGTGAGCAGGTTTTCCACCATGCGGATCAGCCATTCGGAATTGTGCCTCACGTCCGACGCGAGGCGGCGGATCTCGGATGCGGGCAGGGTATCGGCCCGCTCCTCCATGATGGAGCCCGCGCCCAGGATTCCCGCCAGCGGCGTGCGCAGATCGTGGGAGATCGCCCGGAGCAGGCGGCCGCGCATCTTTTCTTTTTCCGCGTCCATCCGGATGGCCTGCTGCCGGGCAAGAGAATTTTTCATCCGGGTTGTCACGGCGCAGGCCAGCAAAGAAATGGCAAGCATGGCAATAAGGGTGATTGGAAGCCCCGGGGTAAAGCGGAAGCCCATGCGGGGTTCCGTAACAAGAAAATCGTAGGCGAACGTGCCGAGAACGGCAGCCGATACGCCATAAAAATAGCCTTCCGTGAAACGCGCGATGGTCAGGACGCACAGAATATAGAGCATGAGCAGGTTTTGGGGGGCCAAGCCGAGGCGATACAGGCATTCCGCAGCCAGCACGGCAAGCAGCAGCGCCCCCGCCGTGACCAGCAAATTTTTCCACATCTGTGTTCGCGTCTGTTTTCGGGGACGCATGTAAATCCCTCCCCCCATTGTGTTAAGCATTATAGCATATTGTTGCCGCGCAGTCCACACATATTTATACTATCTTTATATTTTAATCCAAAATCTTTATAAAATATTTATTCTTTCGCGTCGCCGGATTTGTTATAATTAGCTGTACGAAAAAAATATTTGCTGTAGCAGTTGAGTCGCCGAGGACAAGAAAGTCGTGCGGTTGTCTATTTTTGTGTCTGGAAGGAGTGGCCGGATGGAGAAAGTGCACATTCAATACTTCGGTACCATCAGGGCCGCGGCCCAAAAATCCGAGGACAGGATCGCTGGGGACACGACCGTGCTCCAGTTGCTGCAAAAGCTCGCCGGTGATTACGGGGACGGCTTCCGGGAGGAGGTCCTGGCCGGGGACGGGGACAAAATAAGGGACGACATCACTGTGACGATAAACGGGACCATCATAAGTCATGAGGTTGTGGATGGAGTACATCTGCGGCCAGGCGATAGTTTGGCGCTGTTACCCCTTTTTCCCGGGGGCGGATGAAGAACGTCGCTCCGCGATGCTCCCTCATAAAACAAAAACACAAGTAAGGCAGGTGAATTCATCCTTGTATGCGTACACCAGAAAAATCCTTCATATCGACATAAAAACCGGCCGCCGCAAAACCGCCGAATTTGACGAACAGTTCGCGAAGGACTATATCGGCGGCACGGACTTCGGCATCAAACCATCAGGATGACATGGAGGGACGATTATTTTGCTGCAAAAATCCAAAGAAGTCTTAACTGCCGTTTCGCCGGTCGCCATTCTCGTGGTGATCCTTCATTTCACGCTGACGCCTTTGCCGGGTGCGATGCTGTTCCGGTTTTTGTTGGGGACGGCCGCTATCATCATTGGTTTGTCCGTATTTCTATCCGGCGTTGACATGGGCATCCTGCCCTTCGGCAACCAGATGGGCACATCGTTTCAAAAGTCAAAAACGATGTGGTATGTCCTGATCGTCGGCTTTATCCTGGGCTTCTTCATCAATGTCGCCGAACCGGACTTGCAGATTCTGGCAAGGCAGGTGGCGTCGGTTTCGGGCGGTCATCTGCCTATGGTATTGATTCTGGTGGTCGTTTCCATCGGCACGGGGGTCATGCTATCCATGGGAATCGCACGAATTGTCCGCAACATTTCCCTGGTGGTCTTGTTTGCGGTGATTTATGGCGTTATATGCCTGCTGGCCATCTTTTCGTCCGCCGACATGATGGCAATCGCTTTCGACGCGTCCGGCGCGACCACTGGCGCGCTCACGGTCCCTCTGGTTCTGGCTCTGTCTTTGGGGGTCGCCGCCATGAAGAAAGGCAGCGCTTCGAAAGACGACAGCTTCGGCCTGGTGGGGATGATGTCGACAGGGGCGATCCTCGGCATTTTGATTTTGAACATCTTCGTCAAGACCGACCATATCAGCGGCGTACTGGAAATGCACAGCATGGACACAAGTTCGCTGTTCATGCCGTTCGTCGCGGACCTTTCCAAAACCGCTATGGAATCATTCGTCGCGCTGCTGCCCATGGTGCTGATGCTTTTTGTTTTCCAAGGGGCAAAGTTCCGCCTTCCCGCAAAACAATTCCTGAATATTTTGCTGGGATTTTTGATTGCGTATCTGGGGCTTGTGCTGTTTTTGGTGGGCGTGCACGCCGGTTTTATGGATGTTGGCAATATCATAGGGCACACCCTGGCGGAACATGATAACAAGGCGGTCTTGGTTGGCGTGGGCTTCTTCTTGGGAATGCTCGTCATATTGACGGAACCCGCCGTTTACGTTTTGACCCACCAGATCGAGAACGTCACCCAGGGGAACATCAAAAGAAGGACGGTTTTGATTACACTGGCCATAGGGGTGGCGTTCGCCGTCGGCCTGGCCATGCTGAGGATCGTCATCCCCGGCATTCAGCTGTGGCACTACCTGCTGCCCGGCTATCTCATTGCGCTGGCCCTGATGCGCTTTGTGCCCAGGATCTTTGTCGGCATCGCATTCGATTCGGGCGGCGTGGCGTCCGGCCCCATGACGGCGACATTCATATTGGCGTTTGCCCAGGGCGCTTCCGAAGCGATTGAGCATGCCAGCCTGATGATGGACTCCTTCGGCGTGATAGCCATGGTGGCAATGACTCCACTGATCGCACTGCAGGTGTTGGGCGTAGTCAACAAACTTAAGGCAAAGAAGTCGGCGGAACCTATTCCGCAAAATGCTTGACGGTTCTCGGGCATACATGATATAAGAATTACCACGTTAGGCAAAAAACTGAATATGAAAAAATATCCCCGGTCGGCGGCGCAAGCCGTGCGAGTTTTTGGCTTTAGGGTGGGGAGGCCGGCTTATTTATGCTGGTCTCCGACCGGCTTTTTTGTTGCGGCAAAATAGCAATTCTATACAAGAAACGGCAGGTGAATTCGTCCTTGCATGCGTACACCGGAAAAATCCTTTACGTCGACCTGAAAACAGGCCGCCGCAAGACCGCCGAATTCGACGAAACGTTCGCGAAGGACTACATCGGCGGCACGGGCTTCGGCATCAAAATGCTCATCGACCATCTCAAGCCGGGCATAGACGCCTTCGACCCGCAAAACCCCCTGATTTACGTCACGGGGGCTTCCTCCGGCACCATGGTGCCCTGCACCGCGGCAAAGTTCGGCGTCTTTGCCAAGTCCCCGGCCACGGGTCTGCTGGGGGAGGCCTACTCCACCGGCCAGTGGGGTGCGGAACTGCGCGCCACGGGCTACGACATCCTGGTCATCACGGGCAAGGCGCCAAAGCCGGTCTATCTGTTCATCGACGATGGCTCCGTGCAGATCAAGAGCGCCCGGCACATGTGGGGCAAAACCACCTGGGAGGCCGAGCAGATGATACGCGACGAACTGGGCGACCAGAAGGTCCGCGTATCGGGCATAGGCCAGGCGGGGGAGAACCTCTGCCGCTTCGCCTGCCTGATCAACGACCACTTTCGCGCGGCCGGGAGGACGGGGATGGGCGCTGTGATGGGCTCGAAGAACCTCAAGGCCGTGGCCCTGCGGGGCACGAAGGACGTCGCCGTGGCGGACCACGCGGGCCTGGTGGAGCACTGCAAGGGCCTCTACGAGCGCGCAAAAGGCCCTGCCACGCTCAAATATCGCACCCTGGGCACCGCCCAGAACGTGCTCGTTTTAAATGCCCAGGGCGCGCTGCCCACCAAGAACTTCCAGAGCGCAACCTGGGAACACGCTGAAAAGGTCAGCGGCGAGCGCTTCAAGGCCGAGTTCACGGTGAAGACCCAGGGCTGCTCGGCCTGCCCCTGCCGCTGTGAGCATGTCGCCATCGCCAAGGAGGGCGAATTCGAGGGCGCCGTCGCCCGCATCGAATACGAGCCCCTGAACGTGATGGGGCCCGGCTGCTGCGTGGACGACCCCAACGCCATCATCAAGGGCATAGAGCTGGCCAACACCATGGGCATGGACGCCATCAGCATAGGCGTGGTGGTATCGTTCGCAATGGAGTGCTACGAGAAGGGCCTGATCACGAAAGAACAGTGCGGCGGGCTGGAGCTCAACTTCGGCAACGGCTCCGCGATGAACGCCCTGATCGAGAAGATCGCCCTCCGGCAGGATATAGGCGACATTCTCGCCGAGGGCGTCAGGATCGCCGCGGAGAAAATCGGCGGTGGTTCAGAGAAATTCGCCAACCATATCAAGGGCCTCGAGCTCACCGGCTACGAGATCCGGGGACTCAAAACAGCCGCGCTGGGCTATGCCGTCTCCCGCAGGGGAGGCGATCACCAGCGCCACGGCAGCTATAGCCACGACCTCAAGGGCACGGTGGACCGCTATAAAGCGGAGCCCAACCGCGGCCCCCTGGTGATGGCCGACGAGGACCTCTACTGCATCCTGGATTCGTTCATCATCTGCAAGTTCACCCGCGCCATCTGGCAGGGCCCCTACGAGGAACTGGCCCAGGTCTACAGCCTGATCACCGGCATCCCCATGAGCGCCGAGGAGCTGCGCCGTGCCGGTGAGCGCATGAGCAACCTGGCGCGCCTGCTCAACATACGCGAGGGCCTGACCAGGGCGGGCGACCACCTCCCCTACAGGATCATGAACGACCCCATCCCGGAGGGCGTATCCAAGGGCAGCCATGTGCCCCAGGAGGAGCTGGACCTCATGCTGGACGCCTATTACGAGGCCCGGGGCTGGAATAACGAAGGCGTGCCAAGCTTGGCCAAGTTGGAGGAACTGGGCCTGGCCGACTATGCCCCGATTATTGAAGGGGGGCAGAGCAATGGCTAAATTCAAGTCTATTCTTGTCGATACGGAAAAATGCACCGGCTGCCGCGTTTGCGAGTACGTCTGCTCCGTGGAGAAATGCGGGGCGTTCAACCCCTCCCGCTCGCATATCCGGGTCGTGCGGGCCTACCCCCACACCAACGCCGCCTACGCCTGCCGCATGTGCGACGATGCTCCCTGCGTGGTCTCCTGCCCCCACAAGGGCGCGATGATCCAGAACCCGGAGACCGGCGTGATCGCCATCAACGACGACCTGTGCGACGGCTGCGACAAATGCATGAAGGCCTGCGAGCGCGGCTCCATCACCCTGCAGGGCGGCAAGGCCCGCATGTGCAATCTGTGCGAGGACCGCGAGGGCGGCCCCGCCTGCGTCGAGTGGTGCCCCGAGGACGCGCTGACACTCACCTACGGTGACTATGAGCCGAAAGCCGGAAGCGAGGCGGTGCCATGCTGAACTATCTCACCGCCGCCAAAGCGCTCGACGAACTGATGCTGGAGCTGATTGATAAGGACTTGCCCGCGCCGGCCCATGTCGTTGACGACCTGAAGGCGAGCCGCGCGTTGGCGAGCATGGAGGCCAGACAGCCTGGCGCAAATCCCGCGCTTGAGGCGAAGATCATGCCCGTGCTCGAGCGCGTGGAGATGAACCTGCTCTCCCTGGCCGAGATGGCGGGCGGCACGGAATATGCCGACGGCTGGCAGGGAAAAATCGCCGGGGCGTATCAATCTCCCGCGCAGGCCCCGGCTATCCCGGGGAAGATGCGCGGCGTGCCCAGGGACGCCTGGCCCATACGCATACAGACCTCCGAACTGGAGGGCTGCCAACCGGCGGATGAACTAGAACTAACAGCCATAGAGCAGGAGGACGGCTACACTCTGATCTATGGCAAAAAAGAAAACATATCTGTTTTCCTGAAAGGCCTACGCCAAATCCAGGAGAAACACGGAAAGGTGGGATTCCAACGCAACAGTTAGAGAAAAGGCCCGCCCGCAGGGCCGACCCCCAGTTCAAGCACAGGGTGCAGCAGAACCCCAACGGCGAAACATTGAAGTTTTGCTACCAGTGCGGCACGTGCACGTCCGCGTGCCCCATCTCCAAGTTCATCAAGATCTACAGGCCCAGCAAAATCCTCGAGCTTGCCAAGCTCGGCATCCGGGGCCTGCCGCAGAGCAGCGCGTTCCTGTTCTGCTCGGCCTGCACGCTGTGCGCCAAGGGCTGCCCCCAAGGGGTGCGGGTGCACGGGATCATGCAGGCGCTCAAGGAGATGGCCGAGGGCGACACCGAAGTGCGCGCCTTCCTCACCGATGGCTTCAACGAGGCCCTGGACGCCCTGGCCGAGGGTATGCCCCTTCCGGTGACCTATGGCTGGATATGCTTACGCCCCGGCGAGGGCGAGCTGGGGATGTACATCCTGGAGGCCTTCAATCGTGCGCTCGCCGCGCCCGTTTCCAAAATCGAGCCTATGGCTGACGCGAAACCCGTGGCCGTGATCGGCTCCGGCCCGGCTGGCTTGACCGCCGCGTGGGCACTGGCGAAAGCCGGCCTGCCTGTCACTGTCTTCGAAAGCCAGGCCGAGCTCGGCGGTATGCTGAAAAACGGCATACCGCGCTATCGCCTGCCCAAAGACGTCGTGGACGCCGAGATCGCGAAAATCGCGGCCCTGGGCGTGGAGATGCGCGTCAGCGCTCCAGTAGATAAAGCTTTCTTCGAAAGCTTGCCAGAGAATTACGCCGCCGTGTTCGTCGCCACGGGCGCGATGGCCAGCCGCAAGCTGCGCATAGAAGGCGAGGACCTGGAAGGCGTCGTGTATGCCCTGGAATTCCTGAAAGAATACAACCTGACCGGCGGCACTGACCTGGCGGGCAAGAACGTCGTGGTCATCGGCGGCGGTAATGTCGCGACGGACGCGGCCGGCGCAGCTCTGCGTTGTGGAGCGGAGAGCGTAAAGCTGTTCTGCCTGGAGGGCCGGAAGGACATGCCCGCCCACGAGTGGGAGATCGCCGAGGTATCCGAAGACGGCGCGGAGATCAACCCCGGCTGGGGCCCGAAGGCCATCACCGGCGAGGGAAAAGTCACCGGCGTGGAGTTCGTCCAGTGCACTTCTGTCTTCGACGCGCAGGGCAAATTCGCCCCCGTGTTCAACGAGAAAAAGGCCCAACAGATCGAGGCGGACATCGTCATCACCGCCATCGGCCAGGCGCCGTGCCTGAGATTCCTGGGCGAGGGCATAGACATCCTGCGCGGCGCCGTGGAGGTGGACCCCTACACCATGGAAACCAGCCTGCCCGGCGTGTTCGCGGGGGGCGACGCCGCCTCGGGCACCAGCCTGCTGGAGGCCATCCTCACCGGCAAAACGGCGGCGGAATCCATACTGCGCTACACGGCCTCTATAGCCTTTGGGGCCGGCGCGAAAGGAGGAAACTGACCTATGGCGTTGAAATACTACAAAAAAGAAATAGGTGGCAAGCTGGAAGTGGGGCAGGCGCTCTACACCAGGCACTTCGCCCTCACGGTGGACAGAGCCCTGTGCAAGGGCTGCGTGCTGTGCAAACTGGCCTGCCCCAAGCAGGTCATCACCCGCGTTCCCCAGGCGGATGCCGACGGCAAGGCGGTGCCTCCCCTGGTGGATATAGCCGAAACCAAGTGCGATTTTTGCGGCGTATGCGCGCTGGCCTGCCCCTTCTCGGCGATCGCCTGCACAGCCAAGGATATTGACGGAAACATATTCAACAACACGGTGAGCCCGGACATCTACCCCACGCTGATGCGGGACATCAAGGTGGACAATGCCCTTTGCAAGCCCGACTGCAAGCAGTGCGAAGAGATCTGCGCCTTGGGCGCGCTGTCCGTCAACACGAAAATAGGTGAGGTTTCTGTAAAAACCGAGCTTTGCGCCGGCTGCACCGCCTGCTGGATGGAGTGCCCGGAGGAGGCCATCTCTGTGTCGAAGTTCATCGAGGGCGAGATCCAGATCAACGCGGAAAAGTGCCCCGAGGGCTGCCAGCGCTGCCTGGACGTCTGCCCGGTGAACGCCATCGCCCTTGAGTACGGCGAAATCTTCGCCAATGACTACACCTGCATCTACTGCGGGGCCTGCCAGGAGGTCTGCCCCGAGATGGGCGCGATTGAGATCGAGCGCACGGCCATCCGGCACAGCAAGGTCGAGTCCGGGACGTGGAACAAGGCTCTGGAGAGGCTCACGTCCGCCGAGGGCTTGCAGCGCGAACTTGCGGCCGAGAATGCCGCCAAGGCGCAGGCCGCCTTGAAAAAGGAGGGGGAGGAATAGATGTCTGAACGCATGAACGAGCAGCCGAGGATCGGCGTATTTATCTGCTACTGCGGGGCGAACATCGGCGGCACGGTGGACGTGCCCGCGCTGACGGAGTTCTGCAAAACCCAGCCCGACGTGTACTGCGTGATGGAGAACCGCTACACCTGCGCGGACCCGGGCCAGAACGAGATCAAGAAGGCCATAGACGAACACAATCTCAACCGGGTGGTGGTGGCCGCCTGCTCGCCCAAGATGCACGAGCCCACCTTCCGCGTGTGCGTGCAGGAGGCGGGCCTGAATCCCTTCCTGTTCGAGATGGCGAACATCCGCGAGATGTGTTCCTGGTGCCACAAGGACAAAGCCGTCGGCACCGAAAAAGCCAAGGAGATCATCCAGGTCTCCCTGGCCAAGGCGCGCCTGCTGGCCCCCCTCACCCGCTTCCAGGTGCCCGTGACGAACAGGGCCATGGTCATCGGCGGTGGCATCGCGGGCATCAACGCGGCCCTGGACATGGCCAACATGGGTTATAAAGTGTATCTCCTGGAGCGCGACGAGAGCATAGGCGGGCATATGGCCCAGCTGGATAAAACCTTCCCCACCCTGGACTGCTCCATCTGCATCGAAGGCCCCAAAATGGTGGAGGCCGCCCGCAACCCCAACATCGAAGTGATCTCCTTCGCGGATATCCTCAACGTGGACGGCTTCATCGGCAACTTCAAAGTTACGATTCGCAAGAACCCCCGCTATGTCATCGCGAAAAACTGCACCGGCTGCGGCGAGTGCGCGGACGTGTGCCCGGTGGAATACCCCAACAAGTGGGAGATGAACCTGGGCACCCGCAGGGCCATCTCGGCTCCCTTCCCCCAGGCCGTGCCGCTGATCTACACCATAGACAAAGAGCACTGTATCGACTGCTACAAGTGCGTGGACGTCTGCGGCGGCAGGGCCGCCATCGACTTCGAGCAGCAGCCCGAGATCGTGGAGATCGAGGTGGGCACCATCACCGTGGCCACCGGCTTCGACGAATACGTCCCCACCGACGACGACCGCTGGGGCTACGGCAAATACCAGAACGTCGTCACGGGCCTGGAGGCGGAGCGGCTGATTAACGCGGCGGGCCCCACGGGCGGCGAGGTCGTGCGCACCTCGGACGGCAAGCATCCGAAGACCGTCGCCTTCATCCAGTGCGTGGGCTCGCGTGACGTGAACAAATACGAGTACTGCACGGGCTTCTGCTGCATGTACGCCATCAAAGACGCGATTTTAATCAAGGAGCATGAGCCGGATACCGAAGTCTATATTCTGTATATGGACATGCGCACCAACTTCAAGGGCTTCGAAGAATTTTACAGGCGCGCCAGGGAACTGGGCATCACCTTCATCCGCGGCAAGGCGCAAAGGGTGCTGGAGGACAAGAACACCAACAACCTGATCATCGAGATGGAAGACACCGTTCTGGGCGAATCGATTGAGGTCGAAGCCGAGCTGGTGATCCTCAGCACGGCCGGGGTTCCCTCCGCCGGCAGCGACGAGCTCTCTCGCATTCTGCACGTGACCCGGGACACCACCGGCTTCTTCCTGGAGAGCCACCCGAAGCTCAAGCCCATCGACGCCCCCGTGGACGGCATCTTTTACGCCGGCGCGTGCCAGGGCCTCAAGGACATCCCCTACAGCGTGTCCCAGGGCAGCGGCGCGGCGGGAAGGGCGGCCACGATCCTCTCGAAGGACATCGTGGAGATCGAGCCCATCGTCGCCAAAGTGGACCAGGCGAAGTGCCTGCGCAATAAGGCCAACTGTACCATATGCCAGAAGGTCTGCCCCTACGGCGCCTGCGTCTCCCCCGCCGACGGCGTGCCCATGGAGATCAACCCCGCCATGTGCCACGGCTGCGGCACCTGCGTGGCCGATTGCCCCGCCGACGCCATCGACCAGATGCACTTTACCGACGCGCAGATCTTCGCCCAGATCCGGGCCGCCCTGGCCGAAAACCCCGAGGAGAAGATCATGGGCTTCCTGTGCAACTGGTGCTGCTACTCCGGCGCGGACCTGGCGGGCACCAGCCGCTTCGAGTACCCCACCCGCATCCGTGTCGTGCGCACCATGTGCGCGGGCCGCGTGGATAACGATTTCGTGATGGAGGCCCTGCGCCTGGGTGCCGGCGCCGTCTTCGTGGGGGCCTGCCACCTGCCCACCGACTGCCATTACATCAACGGCAACGTGTGGATGAAGGAGCGCATGGAAAAGCTCCAGAAGAAGCTCGTGGACCAGGGCATGAGCATCGAGCGCCTGCGCATCGCCTATGTCTCCGCCGCCGAGGGCCTCATCTTCGCCAACATCATGAAGGAGATGGACCAGCAGATCAAGGACCTGGGCGCGGACGCGATCAAGGCCGAGAACGACGCCCTGCGCCCGGAGATTGAGAGGGCGCTGGGGAAGAAGGGCTTGCTGCCCGCGTAGAGCACAATATACAAAAGCAGGGGGAGCCTCACGCTTCCCCTGCTTTATTTATCGCCACTACCCTGCCCGCCGATTTGGGAGAGCGCCGTCTGCCAGAGGTATCGATCGAATTGTTCCATGGCAATGCCCCTAGATAGATTGGGAATTACCCGAATGAGGGCAAGCCCCTTGAAAAAGATTGTATCAGGCGCCATATTAAATGTCAATAAAAAAACAGACCTTCTTGACAATTGCGCGCAAAACTGGTATAGTTATGCACGGACAAACCGGAGACTTTGTCATGAAAGGAAGCCCATATGAAAGACGAAACCAAATGCCTGCACGCGGGCTATACCCCCGGCAACGCGCAGCCGCGGGTGCTGCCCATCGTGCAAAGCACGACCTATGTGTACGATTCCACCGAGGAGGTGGCGTCCGTATTCGACGAGCCGACCAAAAGCCTGATCTATTCCCGCTTCGCCAACCCGACCGTGATGGCGGTGGAGGCGAAAATCGCGGCGCTGGAAGGCGGCGTGGGCGCCATGTGCACCTCTTCGGGGCAGGCGGCCACGTTGCTGTCTATCCTGAATCTATGCGGCGCGGGGGATAGCTTCGTCAGCACGACCGCGATTTACGGGGGAACGGTCAACCTGTTTTCGGTGACGCTCAAACGCCTTGGGATCGAGTGCATCTATGTTGACCAGGACGCCGACGAAGATACGATCCATGCCGCGCTGCGTCCGAACACCAAGGCGGTGTTTGGGGAGACCCTCGCCAATCCGACCCTGAAAGTGCTCGAAATCGAAAAATTCGCGCGCATCGCCCAAGCGCACAATGTACCGCTGATTGTGGACAACACCTTCGCCACCCCCATTCTCTGCAGGCCCATCGAGTATGGGGCGGATATCGTTGTCCACTCCACCAGCAAATACATGGACGGCCATGCCGTGCAGGTGGGCGGCGTCATCGTGGACAGCGGCAACTTCGACTGGACGAGAGGTGATTTCCCGGACATCACCGGCCCGGACCCATCCTACCATGGCATCAGCTACAGTGAAACCTATGGCAAGGCCGCGTACATCGTCAAGGCCAGGATGCAGCTGATGCGGGACTTCGGCGTGTACCCGGCGGCGCATTCCGCATTCCTGCTGAACCTGGGGCTGGAGACCCTCGCCGTGCGCATGAGGCAGCACTGCGAAAACGCCATGGTTGTTTCCAAGTATCTTACGGCCTCTGATTGCGTAGAGAAAGTGATCTATCCAGGCCTGCCGGAGGATGAAAACTACGCGCTGGCGCAAAAGTATCTGGGGGGCGCAAGCGGCGTGATCTCCTTCAATGTCAAAGGCGGCAGGGAGGGCGCCATGCGCTTCATGAACGCGCTTGCCCTGGCCTCGAACCAGGTGCACGTGGCGGACATCCGCACCTGCGTGCTGCACCCCGCCAGCGAGACCCACAGGCAGCTGACCGAAGAACAGCTCAAAGCGGCGGGCATCCACCCCGGCATGGTCCGTCTTTCCGTGGGGCTGGAGCATGTGGACGATATCCTGCGGGATTTGGACGCCGGCTTCTCCGCGGCCCGCCATTGACGAGAGGCGTTCTCCTGTAAAATCACCCCGCAAGGCCGTGGCCCTGCGGGGTGTTGTTCTGTTGTTCAGTTCCTGCGGCGGTCCTTACGCCTCGCTGCTGTAGTAGTAGCCGTAGGGGTTGCCGAAGAGGTTGTCGAAGATATCGCCGAGGAACTCGAGGAACGGTTTACGGTCTTTCGTGCAGTCCCTGACGCCGGGCCACCAGTCCGGCATCAGGTCCCGGATGGGCCTGAACACCGAAGGCAGCAGGAAGGCGAACGGCATCAGCAGCAGGCCGACGACACCCACGCCAACGACAACGCAGGTATGCAGCGCGCCGATTTCGTCGATATTGAGTCCGCCCATGCCGAACAGCGGCAGACCGACGCCGAGGGCCGGGAGCCACCAGTTGGGCAGGCCGCGCCCCTTGCAGCTGGGCCAGTCGAAGTGCTTACAGTCGCCCCAATTGCAGCCCTTACAGCTGGGCCACCAACTGGGCGGCCACTGCAGGTTGCATTCGGGCATGCTGATGTTCCAGTTTGACGGCCACCAGGACGGGGGCCACCAGGACGGCTTCTCGCCCGGATCACGTATCCACTGCTCCCAGAGCCCCACGCCATAGAGGGAAAGAACGGGCACATTCGTCTGGCCGGCGACGTCCTCAAGTGTCATCGACCGCTGGACCGCTCCGGGAACGTTGGCGGGCGCGTTCTCAAGCCGCGCCGACTGCGGGGCCGCGCCGAGGCCGGCGATGATCTTCGCGGCAACGTCATCATTGTCGCGCAGGAGCAGCAGGTGTGCGGTGCCCTCGAAGTTGAAGTCCTTGCCGATGACGCTGTCCTTGTTCACCCTTATGCCGGTGCCGTGGGCGCTGGTGTTCCAGCCCTGGGCCAGCCAGCCGGGGCGGGCCGCCGTGGGGAAATGCTCGGCGTGGGTGGTCGCGTATATCTTGCCTTCGGCGCCTTCGAGCTTATCCTTGATGCTTATGACGTTGCAGGTCTGGCCCAAGCGCTCGCCGTAGGCCACGATCAACGGGGAAGCGCTGACCGTGGCGCCCTCGCCGTTCCCGTAGTAGTTGGCGCTAAACTTGCGGGAGAACACCACACTGAGTCTATCGGCCTCCGGCGTGCCGAGGTTATTGAGCAGACAGATGTCGCCGGCCTGCACCTTTCTGCCGGTGGGCTCGAAGTATCCCAGGAAGTGCCACTCGCTGAAGCAGCCGAGGGGGGGCAGCGCCCATTCCGGATAAGGCTGGCCGTACTCGACCGGGGGGCCCTCCGGCGGCATCACGGGCGGCCAGTCGATCGGGTCGCCTTCAGGGGTGTGCGGCGGCCAGAGGATCTCTTCGCCGGGAGGTACCTGCCCGGGCGGGTAGCCGATATCCGGCCAGCCGCCGCCGGGGCCGTCCGGGTCGCCCGTGGCGGGCGGAGGCGGATAGGTGCCGGGGTCTTCCGGATCATATCCATTGGGGAGCTTGGGGTCGGGCGGCTCTTTGCCTTCAAAGTCGCCGGTGCCGGGCGGCTGGCCGTCCCCGGTGAAGGGGTCGTCGGTCTTCTGGGGATCCCAGATGGCCTGGAGGATCACGTTGCCGTTGCCGACCTCGTATTTCTCCCTACCGAGATCCGCGTAATTGACCGGCACGATTCTGCCAATGGTGACGGTTCCGGTGACGGAGGGCACGAACACGCCGCTGTCGGCGGTCACGCGCTCCCAGCCGACGAAGTTAAAGCCGGTCCTGGTCGGCAGGCGCAGCGTCAGATCGAACTGCATGCCGTTGTAGACGTTGAAGACGACGGATTCGACCCTTTCAGCCGCGCCGGGGAAGATGCCCTCGTTGGGGCGCAGCGTCAGTGTCAGCGGCGTGACGTTGTAGACAGCGTAGATCTTGATCTCGTCCACGCCGACGGTGGGCACGAGGGTGTACTTCCACACGCCGCCGTCCTTCGTGTAGAGGGTGGGGGAAATACTCGTCCAGGGGTCCATGGCCCAGAAGCCCTGGAAGTAGTCGAACGCGCCCCACGGGGTGGGCGGATCCGTAATCTCGACGATATCGCCCGTCTGCACATTGTAGTAGGTGTGCATCAGCGTTGCGCCGGATGCGAAATCGTCCGCGTTGCCGGTGTAATACACCTTCACCGTGTACTCGAGCGCCTCCCATATGGCATAGTATGTCGTGGTCGCCGTGATCGCGACGGGCTGCGTGCCGTCGGCGTCCACCGCCACGGCGGCGCCGCCCCGCGCGGCCGCCCAGCCCTTGAACACATAGCCAGGGCGGTATTCCTCGGCCGTGAGGTCGCTGGGCATGCCGCCCGGAACGCCCTCGCCATAGGTCCTGCCGTAGGTGACCGTGGTGGTCCTGATGATGTTGCTCGGCTCATCCGGGTTGATGTTGTAGTTCCAGTGCACCGTGACGGCGCCCTCATCCCAAACGGCAAAGTAGGTCTTGGCCGTGCCCGTGAGCAGCTCGTCGGAGGGGGTCAGATCGCCGGTGTAGTAGGGGCCGTCCGAGGGCCTCCAGAGCACCGGGCCGTCGTCTGTCGCCGCCCAGCCCAGGAAGTTGAAGCCGGGGACGGCCGAGGGCGCGGCGGGGCCGAGGGCGCTCAGGTTCGTATCGAAGTTCACCGTCGCCGTGCCGTCGGCGGGCTGGGCGCCCATATCGGGGCGATAGTTATAGTCGAAGGTAATCGCGTATTCTTCCTTTTCCCACACGGCGTAGAAGGTCCTCTGGTGCGGCAGCGCCTCGCCGGCAAAATCGGCCGGGAGGGCCGGGCCGTCGAAGAAGGCCTCCGCCAACACCGCGCCGCCCGCCGTTGCGGACCAGCCCTGGAAGACATAGCCGGTGCGCACGGGAGCCTGATACGCCGCCGGCAGGACGGGCCTGACCGGGAACGAGGTGGTGTATGCCTGGCCGTAGGTCACCGTGGATTGCCGGGTGGCGCTGTTGGCGCCGTCGTTCGCGGTATCGTTGTAGAAGTTCCAGACGATCTTGGCGTCGCCGTCGTTCCACTTGGCGTAGTAGGTCACGGTTCTTGTGTCGAGTAACGTGCCCGCTTCGGGGTCGGGCATTGCCATCGCGGAGACGCCGTCCCAGAAGAGGGTTGTGCAGGCCGATTCCAAATACCAGCCGGCGAAGGTCTTGCCGTCGGTGCGGGTGGGAACGGCCACAAAGCCGGCGATCACACCATCCGCCAGGGCGGCTTCGAACTCCACGCTGCCGCTGTAGGCCGCCTCCAGACGCCCGTCAACGCCATCGAAATAGGGGTCATTGAGGTCGAAGGTGACGGTATAGACCTCCTTCTGCCAGATGGCGTAGAGGTTCTGCGGGGTTCCCTCGTCCATCGGGATGGTCGTGGTGATATCGCCCGGCGCCAGATACACCGCGCCGGCGCGGGTTTTGGACCAGCCCAGCAGCTCATAGCCGGGGCGGTAGTTGGGAAGCTTGATATCGGCGGGCATGAACGTGCCGTAGGCCGTGCCCTTGGAACGCTCGGTGACCCTGATGACATTGTTTTCCTCTTCCGCGTTGATGTTGAAGTTCCAGTTCACCACAACGCCGCCCACAGCCCATCTGGCATAGTAGACCGTGGGAGTGGTTTTGTCGCCTTCCTCGCCGGGGGTCAGGTCGCCGGTGAAGAAGGAGCCGTTCGCGGGATCCCAGAAGACCGTGCCGGCGGGGGTTGCGGCCCAGCCCAGGAAGGTGTAGCCGGCGGAAGGCGTGGGCTTCGCGATGGAAAGCGCGTGCAGGTCCTGATCGAAGGTCACGACAGTCGTCTGCGCACCCCCCAGGCCGCCCATACCCAGCGTGTCGTTATAATCAAAGGTGATCGTGTATTGTTCTTTCTCCCAGATGGCGTAGAGGGTCAGCTTGTCATTCGTGAACTGGGAGGGAGCGGAGATGGTCGTCAGGGGGAATTCAGCCGGTGGGCCCAGCTCCAGGTCGGCCCAGTAGAGGAATTTGTAGCCGGGACGCACGGGGAATATATATTCCTCCGGCATGTCGGGCGGCGGCGGCGTCGCATCCTTGAACTGGGCGCCGTAGGCGATCGTGCTGATTCTGGTGACGCTGTTTGCGGGATTGACCGTATCGTTGTAGAAGTTCCAGGTGATGGTGGCGTCGCCCGTGAGCCACTTGGCGTAGTAGGTGACGGGATCCCCGTCGTCACCCACATCGGGCATGGTCATCGCGGAGTTGCCGTCCCAGAAGAAGCCCGTGCAGCCCGGGTCCGTAAACCAGCCGGCGAAGGTCTTGCCGTCGGTGCGGATGGGAACGGCCGTGAATCCGGCGATCACGCCATCGGCCAGGGTGGCTCCGAATTCGATCAAGCCCGTATAGGTATCGTCGCCCGCATTGAAATAGACGGCGTCCTGAAGGTCGAAGGTGACCGCATACTTTTCCTTCGCCCAGACTGCGAACAGCTTTTGCGGACTGCTCTGATCCAACGCAACCGGCGCGCCGCCCGCGGGGGACACAATCACCAGCGTTTTGTCCGCTTCATCGGCCCAGCCCATCAGTTTGTAGCCTTCGCGGGTGGGGGTTGACACGGGCGTATAGGTGCCGCCCTTATCAACCACGGATGTATCGATGACGTTGTTCGTCTCAACCGGGTTGATGTTGTGGTTCCATGTCACCGTGACCTTGCCCACGGCCCATATAGGATAAAGAACCGTGTCGGCGGCAACGGTGCTGACATACTTGTTGATGATGTCCGATTCGTCACCCTCTGTCGTGCTCCAGCCGAGGAACTCGAAGCCTTCCTTGACGGGAACGGCATCCGGGAACACGCCGGGCGTCTTGGGCTCGCTGTAGCGGCTGCCCGGAGCATAGCTGAGCACCAGGCCGTCATTTGCCCACGAATCGTAGTCGTCGTCGAAGGTCACCTCGGCATGCTTCTGCCATGCGGCGAAAAGGGGATGCGAAGCGGTGCCCACGCTGTTCTCATACTTATCGATGATGGTCGACGCGTCGTCCTTCACGGTGCTCCAGCCGAGGAAATCATAGCCCGTCCTTGACGGCTGGGTGGTTGGGAAGGCGCCGCCGTCAGGCGCATTGTAGCGGCTGTTGGGGACGTAGTTCAGCGACGCAGGGGGCGCGGTGTCTCCGTCATTGACATCGAAGGACACCACGACATAGTCGGTCCACACGGCATAGAGGGTCGTCGCCGCGAGGGTGGGGCCGTGGGCGTTCTTGTTGATTATGGCTGCCAGCGCGGCGGAGTAATCGGCATCGGGGTCCAGCGTACTCCAGCCGGCGAACACGGCGCCCGATTTTGTCGGGTCGGCCGGGAAGGCGCCCGATACGGGCGTATCGTAGCGGCTGCCGGGGAGATATTCAAGCTCCAGGGTATCCAGCGATGACGGGCTGCCGCCCTGTCTGTCGAAGCTCACCGTGAGATGGTCCGCCCACACGGCATAGAGGGTCGTATCCGCGTCCACCGTGCCGGTATTCGGGTTGACTGGGGTTACCGAGACATCAGGATCGGTGGAACTCCACCCGACGAACGCGGCGCCCGCCTTGGTGGGATTGATCGCCGGGAAGGCGGTGCCGTCGAAGGTTGTGTCGTAGCGGCTGCCGGGGACGTATTCCAGTTCCAGGCCGTCGCCCGCCCACGCGTCGCCGCCCTGGGTATCGAAATCCACCTTGAGAAGCGTCTGCCAGACGGCGTAAAGCTCGTGATCAGAGGTATTGGTCACTGTGGTGACGCTCGGGTTGACCAGGGCCGCCGCGGTGCCGGGGGCCACATCCGACTCGCTCCAGCCGAGGAACTTATAGCCTGCCAGGGTCGGGATGGCCGCCGGGAAGGGAGCAAGGCCAACGCTGGCGTCATAGCGGCTGCCGGGGAGATAGAACAGCTCATCGGCCACAGCGGTGCCGCCATTGGTGTTGAACGTAACCTTGATATGCTTCTGCCACACGGCTTTCACCGTGTGGGCGGCGGCCACGGTATCGATGTTCTTTTCGATGAGTGCCGCCCCGGGAACAGCGGAGTCCGCCTTGGTCCAGCCGAGGAAGGTGTAGCCGCTTCTGCTCGGGTCAGCCGGGAAGCCGCCTATGGCCATATCGTAGCGGCTGCCGGGGACGTAATCCCTGGTCGTATCCGAGGTGGCGCCGTCGTTATAGTCGAACGTCACCGTCACCGCCGTGGATTTCCATACGGGATAAAGAATGAAATTGCCGTTGATATCAAACTCACAGTCCGTCGTCGGGTTCTCGGGGAAAAGCGGCGTATCGGTGAATTCATAGTCGGCAACCGCTGCGCCCGCCGTCCGGCTCCAGCCTATGATCTCGTAGCCGAGCCGCGTGAACGTCGAGGCGCCCTTCAGCACGATGGCGTCCGCATCGGGAATATAAGGGCCGGCATCCAGCACGTCGTAGGCGGGGAAGGCATCGGCGTGGCCCGGTCTATAGACCACCCCATAGGTGGCCACCGGATTCCATACGGCGCGCAGCGTAATCTTGGGGTTGGCGGCGGGCGAGGTTGTGCCCGGCGTGTAGTCCGCGCCGCCGGCAACCGTTGCGTAATACGTCAGGAAGTCCGCGAGATCGGTCCCCCCCGCAAACGTGAAATCGCCGAGGATCGAGCTGACCGTCCAGCCCCCGAAGGTGTAGTTCGCGCGGCCGAAGGTGCTGCCGTCGGGAATCACGGCGGTGGTGGGGGGATTTTGCGAGGTGGCGTTTGCCTTCGCGGGGGGATAGGCGCCCGTCCAGTCCGTGCCTGCCGGGGCGGCGCCGGAGGCCCACGCCTCGAACAGTCCGTCCGGATCGAGGTCATAGCTCACGTCGTATTCCACAATGGGCTTGTAGTAGAATTCCCAGTAGGCGTCCACGACGCGGGTATACATCATCTTCTGCACGAATTGGCCGGGGCCGGTCAGGCCCGCGCCCTTGAGGGTGTTGGTGACAACCTGCGTGAGTTCGTAGCCCGGAATCACCGGGGCTTCCACCAGGAAGCTGTCGCCGAAGGAGTACTTGGCGGTGAGCGTATCCGTGTTGCCCCCGCCCCACGCGGCGTGATCCAGGGGGTCGCCGCTGCCCTGGATGAAGCACTCCGCAACGGCGGTGTACTCCTTCTGGACCAAATTGGCCGCCGTGGGCCCGGCATAGGCCGCCGCGTCCACCTTCGGGTTGCCCAGCGTCGTCACCGCGGTGCTGATGGCGCTTTCCAGAGTGGCGGAGGAGTGCGCATTCCCCGTATCCGAATACGCCTGGGGCACGCGCGCGACCTGCGAGGCTGTTCTCACGTTCGTGCGCACGGCGGATTTGTCATAGCCAATCACATCGAAAGTGACCTGCACGATGGGCTCTGCTTCGCCTGGCGCCACATAGTCATTGTGCGTATGTGTCTGCAGCCAGAATTTCTTCGTGATTGTTCCTGTCGCCACCGACAGTCCCGCATAATCCGTGTCTTCCTTCAGGTTCCAGGTTCTATGCCTGTACGTATCGCCGGAGTCCCATACGTTCGTTAAATTAATCAATCTGTGCTTTGTCGTTCCGCCGTCCAGAGAAAAATCAGCCCAAGTGGTCCAACCAGGCCTGTTAAAAAGCCCCTGCGTACCTTGCAGATTGAACATACTGTTCGCCTGCGCCCAAAAATTTGGCAGGGCTTTCAGGCTTGTGTAGCGGCTCGTGTCGACATAAAGCGTACCGCCGACCACATTCAGGCTCCGATCCGAAATTATAGCACCCAGACCAGCCTGAGCTCCGCCGCTACCGTGCCCATACGTGGGGACTGTCATAGGTGCGGCGGTAGCGGTCGTTGTGCTGTAAGTATTATCCCACCAGTCATTGCGTAGTGTTCCATTTACCAGATGCACAAAGTAATCTGGCAAAATATACCTGGACTCATGCGACGTCGGGGTGTTGCTGTTACCGTCAGCAGTGGTGCGAGATACGCTATCGAGCACATGCAGCCCCAGTATGCCAATGAAGCCTTCGGAACTGTTTGCGCCGCTGCGGTTCATATGGTAACGCGAGGCGCTGCCCAGCATGGAGGGCGCCCACACCCGGGACGTGGCCGTTGCGGTGTGGACGGTCCCGGCGGGGTCGTTGCGCAGCTTGAAGCTGGCCGTCCACGTGACAGTGGTCAAGGCGTTCTGGTCGATGGCGGCTCCCAGGCTGTAACCAGCGATATCGATGTTCGCCATACGCGAGCCGACAGTGACGGGAAGGGCGCCCACCCCCTGGTCGCCCACGATGCTTTGCAATTCAAAGCCTGTGTCGCCGTCGTTGGCGCTGCCGGTAAAGTTCACGTAGCCAGACGTGCTCAGCGCGCCGTCATTGAGGCTGCCGAACAACTGGAACCGGCTGGTTGTCCAGGGGCTGGCGGTGTTCGGCTCCAGCCAGATGGTTTCGGGAGCGGTAAAGGTGTAGGTAGGTGCGGGGGTTTTCCTGATGCTGCCATAGGTACTGGGGGTTGCCGCCGCCCCCACGTTGATGCCGGACAGCGCAACCATGCCGGCCAACAGCGACAGTGCCAGCACAATGCTCAATGCGCGTTTGCCGGCCTTGCCCAGCTTGGGCACTTTCTCCATTTCGTTTCCTCCCTAACAAACTTTTTTATGCTGAATGACGGGCGATGCCGCCACAGAGTAATAATAGCACTTGTATGGGGTGTTGTCAAGGGGCAAATGTGTAATATTTTGCCTTTTTTACAAAAAATTTTTTACAAATTAACCCATTAAAGCCACGCTCCGCCGAACCGCGGGGCGGTTTTTGTTTGACAAAGCCCCTGCCGTGTGCTATACTATATAGCAACGGTTTTTTATTTTCCGCGTGAAAGTGTTGAAGGAGTACCACATGTCCGTTTTCCGTCCCTTCCGCGCCATCCGCCCGCGCCCGGAGCTGGCCGGACAGGTGGCCGCCCTGCCCTATGACACCATGAACAGCGCGGAGGCCCGGCAGCGCGCGGCGGGGAACCCGCTCTCGTTTTTGCACGTGGATAAGGCGGAGATCTGCCTGCCGGAGGATACGGGGCTCTATGACGATGTCGTCTATGAGGCCGCCGTAGCGAACTTGCAAAAGATGCGAGACGAGGGCGTCTACGTGCAGGACAGGCAGGCGCGCTTCTATATATACCGCCAGAACTGGCGCGGGCGCACGCAGACCGGCCTTGTGGGCTGCGCGGCCATCGATGACTATCGCAACAATATCATCAAGAAGCACGAACTGACCCACCCCGAAAAAGAGACCGACCGCATCCGCCACGTGACCGCCTGCAACGCCAACACCGGGCCTATCTTTTTGCTCTATCGGGATGGACAGGGCGTGGCCGCCATGCTGGATGAATGGTGCGATACCCACGAACGCGAGTGCGAGTTCGTGGGGCCGGGCGGCGCGATGCAGACGATCTGGCCCATCACGGACGATCATCTCACCGAAAAGCTGCAAAGCGCCTTTGCGGCTACGGAGAGCCTTTATATCGCCGACGGGCACCACCGCTGCGCCTCGGCCTACCACGTGGGCATGAACAAGCGCGAGACTTACCCTGGCTTCACCGGGGAGGAGGAGTTCAACTTCTTCCTGGCCGTTGCGTTCCCGGCGCGGCAGCTGGCCATCATGGATTACAACCGGGTTGTACGCGATTTGAACGGTCTGAGCAGCGCGGCATTTCTCTCCCGTCTGGAAGCCCTGTTCGCCGTGGAGTATTTCGCTCCGGCGGGTACGCCCTACCGCCCCGAGGGCACGCACACCTTCGGGATGTTCCTGGATGGCAAGTGGTACAAATTACGCGCCCGGCGCGGCAGCTTCGATGCACGGGACCCCGTCGCCTGCCTGGACGTGGAAATCCTCCAGAAGAACCTCCTCGGCCCCGTGCTAGGCGTCAAGGATCCCCGGCGCGACCACCGCGTGGAGTTCATCGGCGGCATACGCGGCCCGGAGGAGCTGGAACGGCGCTGTTCCACCCCCGGGGACATGCGCGTGGCCTTCGCGATGTATCCCACCACGACAGATGAGCTCATGGCCATTGCCGACAGCGGGAACATCATGCCGCCGAAGTCTACCTGGTTCGAGCCGAAGCTGCTGTCCGGGCTATTCATACATGAGTTGGAGTGAAAAAAGCCTGAAGCATGACCTGTAGCATTTCGCCCATTGTGATGAGATAATCGGTTGCGATGTAGGTTAGCGTTTGATTGCGCGCGTTCGCATCGTCTATTGTGCAGTCAAGCACGACTTCTATCTTTCTCCGCAGGATGTTGAGTTCGTTTAGGTCGTCTTCGGTGATTGGGTTGGGTGCCATGTGTGGTTCCTCCTTTATGTTGTGTGCAATCCCGTTGTACACTATATCATGTCTTTCGTCAAGTTCTGATTGCAACTTTTTTGTTTGTTTTTTCACAAATTCTTGTCGAAGTACATTTCATCGTGTATAATAGGAGAGGAGGGGAATAAGATGCCTTTGACGCTGGGAGAAAAAATCAAGATCATTCTTAATCGGCGGGGCTTAACCATGGCGCAGCTCGCTGAGCAAACAGGGCAATCCCGGCAGAATGTGTCGAACAAAATGAGCCGCGACAACTTTTCTGAAAAAGAGCTTTATGAGATTGCAAACGCCCTTAACTGCACCTTTGAAGCAGGTTTCATTATGAATGATACCGGTGAGAGGATATAAGCAGTCGCTCCGCGATGCCATCCTCAGTCGCCCGAGGCGACAGCTCCTTCCACGGGAAGGAGCCTGGGGGCTTGCAAGGTGAACGACTGCGCATATACAAGCCCGTTTCGGCCTAATCCTCAAGGCTCCTTCCTGTGGAAGGAGCTGTCGCCTCGGGCGACTGAGGATGGCATCGCGGAGCGACAAAAATATATAGCACATTAAACACAATCGGAGTTGATCACCATGTCCACCCCCTACACCCCAAAAACCATCGAACCCAAATGGCAGCGCATCTGGGAGGAATCCGGCGTGTTCCACGCCAGGCAGGATTTTTCGTTACCGAAGTATTATGCTCTAGTGGAGTTCCCCTACCCCTCCGGGGAAGGGCTGCACGCCGGGCATCCGCGGCCCTACACGGGGCTCGATATCATCGCCCGCAAGCGGCGTTTGCAGGGCTACAACGTGCTCTACCCCTTCGGGTGGGACGCCTTCGGCCTGCCCACAGAGAACTTCGCCATCAAGAACGGCATCCACCCCGGCGAGGTGACGCGCAGGAACATCGCGCGCTTCAAGCAGCAGGCGATCGCCCTGGGCTTTTCGTTCGACTGGTCCCGGGAGGTCGATACGACCGACCCGGCATATTATCAATGGACACAGTGGATTTTTCTACAGATGTTCAAGCGGGGCCTGGCCTACAAGAAGGACATGCCCGTGAATTGGTGCACCAGCTGCAAATGCGTGCTGGCGAATGAAGAAGTCGTCAGCGGCGTGTGCGAGCGCTGCGGCAGCGGCGTGGAGCATAGAAATAAGAGCCAGTGGATGCTGAAGATCACCGAATACGCCCAGCGTCTTGGCGACGACTTGGACGGCCTTGACTACATCGACCGCGTGAAGACCCAGCAGCGCAACTGGATCGGCCGCAGCACGGGGGCGCAGGTGCGCTTCGCTTCCACGGCAGGGGACAGCATCGAAGTGTTCACCACCAGGCCGGACACCCTCTGGGGCGCGACCTATATGGTGATGAGCCCGGAGCATCCGCTGTTGGAGCAGTGGAAGGATCGCCTGGCGAACTTTGACGAAATCTGCGCGTACAAAAGCGAAGCGAGCCGAAAATCAGACTTTGAGCGCACGGAACTTAATAAAGACAAGACCGGCGTGCGCCTGGACGGCGTGCGGGCGGTCAATCCCGTGAATGGCGAAGAGATACCGATTTTCATTTCGGATTACGTACTGATTTCCTACGGCACCGGAGCCATCATGGCCGTGCCGGGGCACGACACCCGGGACTGGGAGTTCGCCCGGGCGTTTGATCTGCCGATTATCGAAGTCGTGGCCGGGGGGGATATCGAAAAAGAGGCTTTCACCGACTGCGAAACCGGCGTGATGGTCAATTCCGGGTTTATCACGGGGCTTTCAGTGGAAGAGGGGAAAGCGAAAGTAATTGCTTGGCTTAGAGAACAGGGCATAGGCTATGAGAAAGTCAATTTTAAGCTGCGGGACTGGGTCTTCGCGCGGCAACGCTACTGGGGCGAGCCGGTGCCCATCGTGCACTGCCCCGCCTGCGGGATGATCCCCCTGCCGGAGGACCAATTGCCTCTCACCCTGCCACACCTGGATAAATACGTGCAGACCGACGACGGGCAGTCCCCTCTCGCTCTTTTGACAGATTGGGTCAACACAACCTGCCCCTCTTGTAATGGCCCGGCTAAACGCGAAACAGATACCATGCCCCAGTGGGCGGGCAGCAGCTGGTATTTCCTGCGCTACTGCGACGCGCAAAACCCGGACATGCTAGCTTCAAAAGAAGCGCTTGACTACTGGATGCCGGTGGACTGGTACAACGGCGGCATGGAGCACACTACGCTGCATTTGCTCTACAGCCGGTTCTGGCACAAGTTTTTATATGACGAGGGCTGCGTCCCCTGCCCCGAGCCCTACCAGAAGCGCACCAGCCACGGGATGATCCTGGCCGAAGACGGCGAAAAGATGAGCAAATCCCGGGGCAACGTGATCAGCCCGGACGGCATCATCGAGCAATACGGCGCGGATACGCTGCGGCTGTATACGATGTTCATCGGCGACTTTGAGAAAACCGCCACATGGAAATCCGCGAGCATCAAGGGCTGCCGCAGGTTTTTGGACAGAATATGGGCCTTGCAGGATGTCTGTAATAAAGGCGGCATTCGTGTTGAACTCGAAGGGGAATTCCACCGGGCCATACGCAAAGTGTCTAATGACACAGAAAACTTAAAGCACAACACGGCTATCGCGGCGCTGATGAGCCTGCTGAATGTGATTTGGGATAAAAATAATATCACGCAGGAGGAGTACAGGATTCTCCTGCTGCTGCTGAGCCCCTTCGCGCCCCATATCGCGGAGGAAATCTGGGAGCGGCAGGGCTTCGGAAAACGAATAACAGATCAGAAATGGCCCGCCTGGGACGAAGAAAAGTGTAGCGAGCAAAACTTCGAGTTGCTGGTACAGGTCAACGGCAGATGGAGCGCACGGCTTATTCTGCCCACAAATATCTCGAAGGAGGAAGCCCTCAAGCAGTCAAAGGAGGCCGTCGCGGCGCACCTGGATGGCAAGGCTATCGTGAAGGAGCTGTATGTGCCCGGGCGGCTGGTGAATATCGTGGTAAAATAGATATAATGAAGTTTTTTCGCATCGCTGTGCAACATTAAATGAAGATTTTGTAACATTCACGGAAAAAGGTTGACAAAGGCAACATCAGGCGCTATAATACATTACAGTTGTTTTCAAAAGCCCAGAGCAATCAAACGAGGGGAGGGAAAGACATGAGTCAGGTTAGGGTAAAGGAGAACGAGTCCCTGGACAGCGCGTTGCGCCGCTTCAAGAAGCAAGCCTCCCGCGACGGGATAATCCAAGAGGTTCGCAAGAGGGAACACTACGAGAAGCCGTCCGTGAAGAAAAAGAAGAAGTCGGAGGCGGCCCGCAAACGCAAATACAAGTAATTGAAACGTAACCTACCGCGGGCGTGGCTGTAAAGGCCTCGCCCGTTTGGTGTATGGAGGGCTCCCCCCGGCCCTTCGGGCCACCCCCCTCGCAAACGAAGGGGGCTTTAAATAGACCTTGCAAAAAGCATAAAAGCCCTCCTCGTTTACGAGGGGGGTGGCCCGAAGGGCCGGGGGGAGCATACAAAGGAGTTGCGTATCATGAAAATTCTGCGCATAATAAACTGCTGTTTATTGGTATGCCTAATCTTATTCGCCCTCTCCTCCCCCGCCCTGGCCGCACCGGATTCGGGGTCCCCGACGAATCCGCAGATTCGTTGGGATGAAAACCCCACGCCGCTGATCATCCTGCAGGGCTACAGCGGGCCGCAGTTGTTCCTGGATTACGGCCTGGAGAGCGAGCAGCAGGTGTGGTCCCCGGCGCTGGACGGCAATACCCTGCGCTCGCTGGCGGACGTGCTGCTCTCCGTGCTGCCGCAGCTCATCATTGACGCCGGCGGCAACGCGCAGCGCGTGGTGGAGAAATTCGGGGAGATCGCCCCGCTGCTTGGCAAGATGGAGATGAACGAGGACGGCAGCTCGAAATATGACCTGACGCCCTGCCCCCACGGGGCTGAAAATGCCCGCTGGGACGCGATGAAACAGCGCGGGCAGGAGCGCCTGAACACGCAGCGGGCCATCACCGAGAGCATGGCGGCCGTTGTCCCGGACGAGCGAATCTATATTTTCTCCTGCGACTGGCGGCGCGGCCAGGCGGAGGGCGCGCAGGCCCTTCACGCCTTTATTCAAGATGTGAAGAAAGACGCGGGCAGCGAAAAGGTGAACCTGTTCGGGGTCAGCTACGGCGGGCAGTTGGCGGCGGCTTACCTGGCGCTCCACGGCGGGGAGGACATCGAGCGCGTGGTGATGCACGCCCCGGCCATCCACGGCTCGAGCCTGGCGGTGGACATCATGGAGAATGAAAATTTTACGTTTGACCCGGTGCTCCTGCTGGAGTTCGCCGCGGTGTACCTGGAGCGGGAGCTCTCGCTGCACCAGCGGTTCGGAGAAGCCGCGATGGAGCAGCTTAACGACATCGTCCTGCAAGTGATGCGCGCGTACATCAAGCCCCTCTTTCTCAAATTCGGCAGCTACTGGGATCTCATTCCGCCGCAGGACTACGAGCGCATGAAGGCGGCGTACCTCGACACCGTGGAGAACGCCGAAATCATACGGCGCAGCGACATCATCCACTGTGACGTGATGCCGAACATCGGCGAAACCCTGCGCGCGTGGCAGGCCAAGGGCGTAAAAATCGCCCTGATCTGCGGGGCGGGTACGTCCCTGGTGGGCGGCAATATGATTGACTCAGATCGAATTATCGATACGGCCTCCACCACGGGGGCATCCGTGGCCCCATTGGGCAGTGCGGCTCACGCGCCCGCACCGGCTCTGCCTGTCTGCACAAATCCAGAGCACCCGCATCTTTCGCCAGACGAGACCATTGACGCCTCTTATTGCTATCTGCCCGAGCAAACCTGGTTCTTTTTCGGGCAGTATCACGGGCAGGGCGCCTGGGATTCGTGGGCGCGGGGCATCTGGACGAAATTTCTCTATACAGATGAGATCCAGGACGTCTATTCCAATCCGGAGTATCCCCAGTTCCGGGATTCGTGCAACCCCTCCGACGGCATTGAGGCCCGCTTTTCCCGCGCTGTGAGCGGATACCTGGCCGGGGACGAAAACACCCTGCTGCTGAAGAATCTCTCTCATTACGACCTGAGCATATTATCCGTGAAAGCCGAGGGGCTGCGGCTGGAGGTTCCGCTGGTCAACCGCGTAGTGCTGCGCCCGGGGGAAACGGCCCGCCTGCGCTGCGAGGGCGAACCGCCCGCACAGAGAGAAACATTCTCGCTCACTGTAGAGTTCATACGCGAGAGCCTCGTGCCCGCCGCGGAGACGCGCACATTCGCCTTTGCGGCCATGCCGGGCGAGCTGCCCGAAGCCCTGCGCCACCCGCCTTTGGAGGTCAGCGCCGCCGGCATTCCAACGCAGCCGCGCTTCCAGCCCCTGCGCACGCTGATCGCCGCGCTGGCCCTGGCGGCGAGCCTGGGAATCGCTTCGTTTTGCGTGGGCGTGATGTATAGGGGGAGGCTGAGGGAGAGAAAGAAGCGGCTATAGCAATCGCTGCCAGTCCCGCCGCCCGTGGAGAATACGTTCTACGTTGACGACTTTGTTTTGCTCATCAATGGTATAAAACGCAACGTAATTCTTGATACCAATCCAGCGGTAGCCCCTCGCGGCAAGCCTGTCGTCACGCACCTTTGGAAGCCCCTGCGGCGAAAACGAGAGCGTTCGAAGCGCTTTGCGTATCTCCAGAACGATATTCCGTGCGGAAGCTGGGCCGTACAGCTCTTTGGCGATATAGCGGTGAATATCCACTAAGTCAGATTCCGCCGGCACAGTAACGATTATGCGATATTCATCATATTCCATATTCTTCCTCGTGTCTGCGAAGGATATCGTCAAAGACCTCCTCAAGCGGTCTTGTGCGTCCTTCAAGTACGGCCTGATGGCCCTCATCCAGCAGCCGGTAAAGCTCCTTCCTGCCGGTGAGCTCGTCGTAAGCCTCAATGCTCATCACGGCCAGATCGCCCTGTCCGTTCCTGGTGATGAAGACCGGCTCACAGGTTTCACGGCAAAACGCGGATATATCATTGTAGCTGTTGCGCAGATCGGTGCTGGATCTGATATTTGGCATAACTCGCACCTCCTTCTAAAGATATTATACCAGAATATCTTTAGAAAAGCAACAGGAAATTTTGGAATAGGAGGCCCCGCCATGCAATACCTGCTCCCATTCCTGGAGGGATTTATGACATTCGTCTCTCCCTGCCTGCTGCCGATGCTGCCGATTTACGTGTCGGTCTTCGCGGCGGGGCCGGCCATCAAAGCTGACGGCTCTGACGGAAACAAGAGACGCGCCCTGATCAACTCGCTGGGCTTCGTGCTGGGCTTCACGCTGGTGTTCGTGGCACTGGGGGCCTTCGCGGGGACGGCCGGGTGGCTGCTGCGGCGCTACTCGTTTTGGGTGAACCTTGTCACGGGCCTGGTTGTAATCATCCTGGGGCTGAATTTCCTCGGCGTTCTAAAAATAGGTTTTCTCAACAAGGCGAAGCAGAGAAGCGCAAACACAAAGGACCTGAAGTTCTTCACCTCGCTGCTGTTCGGCCTGACGTTCTCCATCGGCTGGACGCCCTGCGTCGGGCCCTTCCTGGGCGCGGCGCTGTCGCTGGCCTCGCAGCAAGACAGAATTGCGGTGGGGATGCTGATGCTGCTGTTGTACTCCCTGGGGCTGGGGCTGCCCTTCGTGATCAGCGCGGTGCTCCTCGACATGCTCAAGGGGGCGCTGGACTTCCTCAAGCGCCACAACCGGGCGATCAACATCGCCTCGGGGATACTGCTTGTCGTGATGGGCATACTCATGGCAACGGGGCTGATGGAGCGGCTGCTGGGGATACTGTCATTGTAAAGTGAAACTCTGTCATGGTCCGCACGAGGAACGTCGCTCCGCGATACTCCCTCACCGCTGCGGCGGAGCGACGTTCCTCGTGCGTCTTTACCCAACATAGCATCTAGATAAAGGAAACCACTATGCCAAACAACATCGTCCCCTGGGACATGATCGCCGCCTTCGTGACGGACGCCTTCGCGGGCCTCGGCGTGCCCCGTGAGGACGCCGCCATCTGCGCCGATATACTGCTGGAATCCGACCGCCGGGGGATCGAATCCCATGGTGTGAACCGGTTCAAGCCCATCTATATCGACCGGATCAGGGACGGCATACAGAGTCCCGTGACCAACCTCGAAATTATACGTGAGACCAAAACAACGGCTGTCATAGACGGCCACGACGGCATGGGGCAGGTGGTCGGACACAAATCCATGCGAATGGCCATTGCCAAAGCGAGGGAATACGGCATGGGCATGGTGGCCGCGCGCAACAGCTGCCATTACGGCATCGCGGGCTACTACGCCTCCATGGCGGCCAAGGCGGGCATGATAGGCATCACCGGCACCAACGCGCGGCCCTCCATCGCCCCCACCTTCGGCACGGAGGGCATGCTGGGTACCAACCCGCTGACCATCGGCTTCCCCACGGACGAGGAGTTCGACTTCGTGCTGGACTGCGCGACCTCCATCACCCAGCGGGGCAAGCTGGAGTACTACGACCGCATAGGCAAGGACACCCCCGCCGGGCAGGTCATCGGCGCGGACGGCCGGGCGAAGACCGACACCCACGCGATCCTGGGGCAGCTCAACACGGGCGAGGCGGCCCTGACCCCCCTGGGGGGCATAGGCGAGGACCTGGCGGGCTACAAGGGCTACGGCTATGCCGCGGTGGTGGAGGTGCTCTCCGCCGCGCTGCAGCAGGGGGCGTA
>Ga0123353_10001158_pt1 | contig 32187 bp, 22 predicted proteins | sample TergutLab28metaG_3_FD_92763 | JGI IMG/M metagenome (GOLD analysis project Ga0123353, IMG submission 92763) | Labiotermes labralis P3 segment gut microbial communities from Petit-Saut dam, French Guiana - Lab288 P3 | ecosystem: Host-associated > Arthropoda: Insects > Digestive system > Gut ... | reverse complement strand
CGACCCCAGAGCCATAGTGCGATCGGAAGGATTATGTCAATGACAAATTCCATGACACCATCTGGAATCGAACCAGCGACCTTCCGATTCGTAGCACAGCACCTTAACCACTGTGGTACCGCTGTCCCCTTTCAAATTAACCTCTCTTACAAGTTGTGGCCTTCTTGGTCACCTTCAAGGATACCGTGTAGTAATAACTACTAGACCCGGTACATGGACAATATATATGTGTATGCCTACATATTGCACATATGCTACATTTCGACGTCGTCCACACAGCGATTCAAAACAAATGCTATCCATAACAATTCATTTTTATCGGATTTGTAACTTTTAACTAAACAAAAATTAGTTCTACATTCATTTACGCAACTTCCTCTTACTATTTTAACTTCAAGCACATCGGGATATATTTTATTTATTTATGTCACTTACTGATATTATTGCAAACAAAGTATGTAATAGCCTGGAGGGTCTTCTAGTAGTGTTGGTGATCATGAAGACGGCCAAGGAGAGGTTAAATATTAAATTATTTTAATCCTTATATGTGTCCCATGTTGTACTAACTAACCATCTACCTCCAGGGAGCACAGTCCTTCTCGAAAAGCTAACAGGTTCTCAACTAGTCAAGAAATTCCCCGCATTTTATGGAACCCGAAGGTTCATTACCGTCCCTATCCGGAAACAGACCACCATGTCCATGTCTCCCCCATCCCACTTCTTGAAGATCTATTTTAATTATACTCCCACCTACGCCTGGGTCTCCCAAGTGGCCCCTTTCCATCAGGTTTCCCCACCAAAACCCCATGTACATCTCTCCTAACCCCCATACGTGCTACATGCCCAGCTCATCTCATTCTTCTTGATTTGATCACCCGAATAATATTTGGTGAGAAGTACAGATCATTACACTTTGTTATTAGTTTTAAATTTGTTTTAAGAAACGGCTACATGTCGTTAGGTTGCGTCTGATTGGACGAAAGCTTTGCCCTGCTATACGCGTGTTCGTACTTCACCTGAACGCTAAGAGCAACGATACGGGCGGTGAACAGCACGCCTCTGTTAAAGACCCCATTTGACTTAAAATCCATCTAGGTGCTCAGACTGGTTGTCATATGCCTACTGCCTATGAAAAACATAAAAAATCATTAAAGTACATAATTTACAGTTCAATCCATACTACTTCCCCCCAAAAGACCCCAACTTCTAAAACGTCTAAGCACATGTTTACAATGTGACCAGTTAGACTACGTATCTACGACGTAACCGTCCTGTTGCAAGCAGCCATGTGCAAGTTATGTCAAATAGGCCCTATACATATTTTGTAGCACCCAGACACGAGTACATGTTCGTAATATTTATTTAAAAAATCTAAATCCTACGACAGGTTAGAGTAGCGTGTATTCAGTTTGGTTCGTGTGATTTAGTTTACAGTAAGCAAATTAGTAGTGAATTAGTATGGATAAATAAAATGAAAATGTTACTACGCATTTCACAATATATCAAGTATATTAAGTAAAGTAATTAGAAGATCTAATCTCATTATCCAGAAAACGGATTACCCACATTTACGACTTAAGAGTCAAGTTTTAAGCACAGCGAAATGGACTTACCTAAAAGTCTAGTAGATTCTGTTCTGTCAAGGCATTTCTGAATCCATTTGAGAAGTCTATTTTCAAACGTGAAGGTACAAAAGGCAATGCGTAGCACTACAGAAATTAAAATGTCATCAACGAAGATGCGTCCGCTATATTCCACCTTCAAGTATTATTACGTAGTAGAAAAAGAGAATGAACACACGATTATCCAGCAGATTTGAAGCTTTAAAACTCTGGCACTAACAACTTCACTTTTAAAATAAGTTTGCAGATTTCCAGTAACTGTATCCTAAACGCAAATTAAAACCACGTGTTCGTGTTACTTTGCGAATAGAGACATACCAAGCAACGCTACCGAAGCCCGCCAAACCTGCGGAGTGTCTGAAACGCAAGCTTACACAGCCAGTTCCTACTCGCTTGTCACTTGTCAACGAGTTCTCCCTTTTAGTTCAAGTTTTCTCCGACAGGGCAGTAGTGGGGGGAAGTGGCAGAGCACGCGCATCGTGTGCTCCACCGCACGACTTTGTTATTATTTACATCCGTTAAGCTACTGTTGCCTTTAAATTCAGGGCCGTATTGAAAGTCTCCATGCGTACTGATTACCAGGATTGCAATTCTCATTAAGGCAAGAATATAACATTCCAAGCAGCTGTGAAAAACAGTCGCAGAAATGTGGATGGTTGGTACTACTGCCTTGTATTCTGGAGGTCCCGGTTTCAAATCTCGGCGCGGACACACGCCATAATGTCTAACCTTCTTCGAGATTATCCTCAGTCCCTACATGCAGATACAACTAACTCCATGGAGCAGAGGCCTTCCTGAGAAGATAACAAATCCTCACCTAGTCAAACAATTCCCCGCATTTTGTGGCATTCACAAGCGCCAGCTACCTGTCCCTCTCCGGAATCAGATCAAACCAGTGCATGCCACCCCATCCCACTTCTGAACATACATTTTTAATATTATCCTTCCATCTATGTCTGGTTCTTACCAAGTGGTTCTTTCCCTCAAGTCTCCCCACCAAGACCCTGTATGCACCTTTCCTCTCTCCCATACGTGCCACATGCCCTCACCATCACAATTTTCTTGATTTGATCACCCGAATAGTATCTGGTCAGGAGTACAGATCATAAAGCTCCTTGCTATGTAGTCTTCTCCACTTTCCTGTAACCTCGTCCCTTATAGGCCCAAATAACCACCTTAGCACCCTATGCTCGAATTCCCTTAGCCCATATTCCTCTTTCAATGAGAGAGATCAAGTTGCACACCCATACAAAACAGGCAAAATTACAGTTCAGTATATATTAATCTTTATATTTTTGGATAACAAACTGCAAGACAAAAGATTCTACACTGAATGATAGCAAACATTCCCTAACTTAAATATGCTCTTAATTTCTTTATGAACGAAACCGATTTGTTAGGGTTGCTTCCAAACATCTGAACTGTTCGACCATTTCAAAGGATTCATTACCAGCCTTTATGTTGTGATCTTTTCCTACGTGCTAGTCTCGAGACATGGCCATATACTTCGTTTTCTCAGCATTTACTCGTAGACCAATCTCCTTGCTACTGACTACTATAGCTTCTGTGTTTTGTTCCAGCCATTATATTAACATCAACGCCGCAAACCAGAATCTGATGTGTGCCCTTTAATTTCAAGCCCTCCTGGTTTGCCTTAAGCTTCTTAATGACATATTCTCAAGCAAAGTTTAAAAGCAGTATTGAGTTATTAGCTTACAACAGGCAACAATTTCTAAAGTTTTGCCTTTCGATGCTACCTACCCGGGAAACTTGCAAAGAATCCTTGAAAAATCCAAAACTCCTATCAGAATAGTGAATTATTTTGACAGGGCCCCAATATTCTAAAGTAAGCAAGATATGGATTTTATTTGGGAGAAAACAATTTCGAACATCAGATATCAGGTTTGTTGTTGTTTTCCTAAGCTTCTCCCGGTAGTAGATGCTGAGATAATATCTTCAAAACTCTTTCCATTTGATATTTACTTATCATATTCCGGTATAACTGCGACTAATCTAATCTTGGAAAAAATAAGATGAATAAAATACATCCATTCTTTAAGCTATGGACTTTAAATATGATCACCTCGATTACAACATAATCACGAAATAACATGGGGGCGGGAGGAGATCAGTGATATCACCAAAACGTGCCATTTCCTGCAGCAACGTTGTACTCGCAACTAGCTGCAGCTCGCATCTATTCACATACGCTAACAGATCTGGCTAGATTTCGAATTTGTCATATCATGTGAGACACTGTAGACTGCCTCTGCCTCAGTTAACTCCAATTTTTAAAAAATAAATGCATGGTGACTCCGCCTTCCAGTAGCTTTTAAACCAAACGGCGGATTTACAGTAAATATTGTGACGTCATGAAACTCGTGTCACGCTGGTGTTTCTAAATCTCCTACCACTAACGATTTCAACATGGCAAGCTTATTAATTTATTAACAGTAAACGGCTACATCTAGATTTAATAGGATTTGAAGCATGTGATTAAAATCCCTGTCTGTTTGATTCTTCTCTTTGTAAAACGGTTAAGACATATAAGCAAATGATCGTCACTTGAGGGTTATGTTTAGCCGTCACGGTCGACGTCGATATCAGACAACAAAGCCAGGCTTTGGAAGCGTGGGGTGAAGATGTATTCAAAACACGCCTATGCGTTACAATTTGGTTTGAAATATTTTTGTGTTGACAATTAGAGATAGACATTTGAGAAACTAAAAGTAGCCAGAATGTGCAGTAGCGAAAATTATACATGGCAAAGAATCACACTAAATCGCGCAGTATAATTTTATATTTCCTGCAAGGTATGCCGTACGTAGGACACAGAGAAACGTGAAGGAATGTATGTGTCAAGTTCTTCACAATACTTTGTAGAATGCGCTATTTTATTCTTGCTTCGTTCTTTCAAAACAAATCTGCTGTGAAACTTGTTCTATAGAACTCCGATAGGCAACTATTCATACTCGGAGGCTGTAAGGGGCTATTTTACGGAGAACGCCGACATTGCGCTTAAAATTATACGATTCCGAAATGTCATGGAAATATAATTATGTCTTTCCTGGACACTTACACAGCTCATACAAGTTTTTCGGTACCCTTTAGTTAAATTAACAACAAAATGAAAAATCCGCAAATTAGCCGGTTTAATGAGGTACTGTAAAAAAAAGAAGTGAGCCGGGTAGCTCAGTCGGTATAGCGAGATCGAATCCCGGTGGGGACGAGATTTTCCGCCCTTCCAGACCGGTCCTGGGGCCCACCTAGCCTCCCGTAAAATGAGTACCGTGTCTTTCCCGGTGGTAAAGTGCGGCCGGGGCTTGCTGCTGACCACTCACCCCCTTCTAGTGCCGCGGTCATGGAATAGTAGAGTTATAACCCTACCCACCCTCTGGGCCACACCGGGCCTGTAATGGGATTACTTTACCTTTACCTTGCTGTCAAAAAAAAAAGTGTGTTACATTCGAGCAATTACTGAAGCTGTTACAAAATCAAGTTCAAGCGTGGCCCGAAGCCGAGGACAGTTCGCCAAGCTGTTGCGGCAACTTCTCTGTCTCTTTCGTCACGCATGTAATCTAGTCATTACGTTGTAGGCGTGAGGGCAGTCATTAGCTATAGTGAGGCTTCCAGGCTCCGTGTGTTACCTACCACACGGAGCCTGGATTCCGGACTAATTGGTAGAAACCAGTGACATTTATGAGTCTATGCGGCTGTAGGCAAGAACTGCAATGAGATATGTTTTCAGACTCTCACAGTAGATGTTACAGCTTATTACAGCGTGTAGGACAATAAGTTACTTCCGACGTTTCGGAAGGAACGTCACAACAAACTTCTCACACAAGTGTAAAATCTCAGAAGACTTGCACTTCATAATGAAGTATTTTGGGACATGAAGAGGAAAATGTGTAAAAACGGGGCAGTACTTAGATGAAAATGAGGAAAGAACAGAACAAAAGAGATGAAGAGTGGATGGGAAAGGAAGAGAGGTAGACGACGCTGTGGAAAAAGACAGAAGACGAAGGAAAGAAAGAAGTAGGAAAGAAACGAAGAAGAAAAACGATAAACATGAGGACATCAAGAAGAAGAGGCGTATAACAAGCAAGAAAAGACCAAGAACAGACTGAAGCATTGCACAAGCAATAATATTCCATGCTGCTTAGCTACGATTCCCGATCGCTAGGCTAATCATAATGTCAGAAGTACATGGAGACTCGTTAAATTTACGGCAGGGTTTAGCTGAGAGACAGAAGGAATATGAAGCCTTAAAACTTAGTTGTTAATATATTTGTCACCATGTTTGACATCAAACAATTTTGCATGTTGCTCGACCAGTTTACTAGTGTGCTCCATATAAAGCCCACAATAAACAGCCGTTATTTCTCTATACAGCTTTCGCTCGCCGATTTGTCTTTCTAATAGAAGCAGAAATTTATAAATATCCGTCAATTACAGAACAAAGGACACATGAACATGTTCGTATGGCATCACGATTGGTCAGGTTTGTTAAGGCAGCCTTATAAGGTGCCTTATATGGTGGTTTAACGAACGTGTAAATGGGTAACCTCCGTACGTTACCTTCAAAGCCAAGGGGAAAGAGCATAACGTGTGCTGGAGGTGTTATTTACATGCATCAGGCAGCATGAGACACGGTTATAACACTACGACACAGGGTAGAGGAGAGCAGGTTTTGACTGTATTAATACTTTATATCCATGGAGGCACTAGCGAAATGCTCGGCAGAATGACTTAACGCCCTTCTCTTCTCGCCAGCGGTTTTGGCATCTCACGAAACTCATGACAATATCCCCTCTCTTTCTTCCGTACTTCCCACCACACTTTCTCTTTTTTCCTGTTACTTCTTTCCTTTATTCCTCCCTTCCCCTCTCTTTGCATAATCATTATTAATAGGGAGTCGATGCTGGAGAAGGATAGAGAATATCAGTTGGACCGATCGTGTGAAAAATGAAGGAGAAAAGAAATACTTCACATACAATAGGACAAAGGAAGGTTAACTGGATCGGTCACATACTGCTTAGGAACTGCCTTCTAAAACATGTTATTGAAGGAAAGGGACGGGAAGACGAGGAAGTAGACGTAAGCAGCTACTCTATGATTTTTAAGGAATCGAAACGATATCGGAAACTAAAAGACGAAGCACTATATAGCAGTCTCTGGAGGACGTACTTTGGAAGATGTTACGGACCTGTCGTACGACAGACTAGGTGATGATGATGGAGTTGAAACGGATATGGAAAACAACGCCACTTTTCTGGAAGAAAACGAGGGATGAATGTAAGTAAGTGTGCTGTGTAGAGCCACGTTGAAGTGTTACAGCGTATTGACGGCTCGGAGGGAAGTGCTAAGTTCTCCTGTTTTAAGGTCAGGTGACGGACAAGAGTGTCGAATGGGTGAGCACACTGACGTACCAGTTGACATTAGCAGCTTAGATCGTTACCGCCTGAACTGGGTGGGTGACGACTCTAACATCACCGCGCACAGTGTCTTCGGCTATCGAAATTCGTAATGATCCCTCATACTCCCACGTGAACCCTTTGTTATTATGTCTACGTCACATCGACTCTGATAGAAAAGACATACAATTTTTTCCAGGAGACAAACTGTCCAACTGCGAAATACAGCAAAATGAGCATGATCTCCCTACAAGCCTCAGGTCTCATTACGGAGGCTAACTGCTGCTGTGACACGGATTTTAGAGTACCTCATGAACAAGCAAAACATGGGGGAAAATTCCGAGATGGCTATCGATACGCGTATCCCGCATGTTTCCAATAATGTTAATAAAACCATTAACCTGGCCGGCATAAACACTGCCATTACAGTTTAATTTAAACTCCAATAATGAAATGCGCTACAGGCTTGGCAAAAATGTTGGGAAATCTAAAGACATCGCAGCAAAATGATCAGGATTAGCATATTAAACTGAGTTCATAAATCACTCCAAATTAATCTGAATCCTTTTCGTGTTATGAAGGAGATCTTTCACATAAAACCCTGCTACGTCTGTTTTAAATCATACATAATGATGAGGATACACTTATTAACATTTATTTCGAAATTCAATATGAGTAAAAAATGTTCTCGCTCTACCGACAACATTCGTTTGTAAATTTCAGAAATTCACTTCATGTTAACCAACTAAGAAAAAAATCCTTTTTATGGAACCAGAACTTTCACTACACTCTTCTCAAAATCCCGCCAGTGGAGTACCGACTTAAGATCACAGCCTCTCGTGCTTCTTATCAGGCGCGTTCGTAAAATTGCGAATAGCGACGCTTAGTTTTTCATGTTTGTCCACACGGAAAAACGCGGTTCCCAATGGACAGATTTTCGTAAAATTTGATATTTCAGCATTTTTCTAAAATCTGACGAAAACATTCAATTTCTTTAAAATCCGACAAGAATAACAGGCACTTTTAACCATATCTCGTTCAGTTATTCTTAGAATAAGAAATGTTTCAGAAAGACGTTGTAGAGAAAATCAAAACACACATTTTCTTTTGACGTTTTGTTGACCGTGCATCTCAGTATATTTATCTCAGTATTTAACCAACTTGATGCACAAAAGTTGTTTCACAGTAAGTTTTATTTCATGCCTCTGCATGTTTCGAGCACATGTGATCGTCATCAAGAGGTCAAAATTGCATTACACAGCCTCTGTTATCATCACACCTATAGATGTGATGATACCTATACATGTGATGATACCAGAGGCTGTGTAATGCAATTTTGACCTCCTGATGATGAGCACATGTGCTCGAAACATGTAGAGGAATGAAATACGTGTAAAACTTATTGTGAAACAAATTTTATGCATCAAGTTGGTTAAATACTGAGATAAATACACATTTTCTGTTCAATAATTTTTTAAATCGTGCCGTTTGAGAGATAATGTGGAAAAATATGGTAGAGCCAGACGAGCCACAGATGTCAATATAATATGGCGCATAGGCTTTGCACGTTGGATAATTAAGGCTACAGACACACACTCATAACATGTAATACTTGTTGCTTTTCCACGGTAACAATTGTTATGCGAACGCGCCTCGATGTTACGTTATACGTGCATTGCCTTTTCTTGTTTAAGAGTCGTCTTATTAGTATCTTCATAACTACAACCAGGTCTCCCAACTGGTTTACAACTAAGTTGCTACAGAAATACAAGGCAGGCGACATACGTATCAAGTAACAGTGTGGAGGGTTCGTGTAATGTTTATACCTTCTCGGCTATCCTAACAGCCTGATAGCATTTCACTGGAAGACAGCGCTTTATGATGATTTTATGACGCCTGCAACAATAAAACGTACTTATGTATTCATGTTAAGTTCCAGACATTGTCAGAATGTTACCGAATTTCAACCTTCGTGACACATTTGAATTAAAGTTCCCAATATCTAATTTCACCAATATCCGTACACTGAGGGCCAAGCTAATACGTGTGGACAGACGGACGGACAGATACGAAAAAGTTAATAGACGCTTATCGTGAGTATGAGAACGCGCTCAGTAATGCTGTTTCAATAAAACGCAGCATGGATGGGGAAAAAAATCAAAATAAAATTGGTCAGACAGCTTCTAGTTTAGCCACCAATACCATGTTCATTCCAGGTAGGTTCAAATGTTTTGGAGAGAGAGGTATGGAAGGGCGAGCACAATCTTTCGCATGGGCGTTCATTCCCTCTACGAACCGCGAAGAACCCATTGAAAGGTAACTAAAGACTCCAAGTATAAGCACGTGCCTTGAAACTATTTTAGTCACAAGTTTTTGATGTGGGACATGTCCTTGCTTATATTATTCCTCAGTAAAAGTTACCAGCTATTAACGGAAACTAATTTCTCTATTGCACGCTAAAGGAGGTCGAAATTAGCTTCACATTTCCGCACTTTATTCCATGAAATGACACATACGCGCAGCTTTTCGGGCCCCATGCCTCACACTGACGGATTTAGGAGTTAGAAAATCCAACTAGATGTAAATCAGAATCGGGGCGTATAACTTAATTAATACCACGTTTGGTAATTTAAACGTGCTTCTTTGTCATTACAGCATAATTTCAACTTCAAGTAGTCTAAAAGTATCACGACAACCAACTTTGCCGTGAAAAATGTCCCTTTACGAAGCTAAACCCTGCTTTAAAAACTGCCTACAAAAAATTAGACGTTCCTAAGAAGGCAGCCAACACGTAAATTGGCAAGATGTAAATCTAGGCGAGCTATGTTGTAATATACACAAGGCGTTTATTGTCCCTGTTCCATCAAACGCTGAACGGGACCCACGTAATGCTAGACGAAGAGGGTGACGTGTTAAACTGAGGAAGGCTCTCTGCTTTTCGATGACCATGTCTTTCGAAATTTGTAGTATATTTTTATCACATAGCAGTAATAATTTGTGTTATAAAATAACGACTAACAACAAAAGCTTCACGCCTTCCTCACTAAGTAGGAAGTTCCTTAAGTCTCATTGCGACCACTGAGAAGAGACGTGTTTCCTGTCACAGTCGTTCAGACGGTGCAGTCACGAACGGAAAAACGAACTCGTCGACAAGCCTACTTAAAGTCTGCAGTAGGCCCACACACAGTTCGCTGTAGTTTGTGCAACTTTATTTTCTTGTGACGCGTTCTCAGGGTCGTCCATTTCCCGTAATTTCCCCTTGACGCCGGTGAGATACGACAGAGTAAAAAGCAAGGGAAGGAATTTAAACGCGAAAGAGACTCAACTCGTTTATGAAATAACACATCGACATTCTGCTGGAAAAAATCGCGTGGCATCGGTTTTAAAATGAACTCTGAGCTCCATATCGTGTCCAACTCGCGGCCCGCCAGGTTGTGTTATGCGGCCTGCGGCCACATTTGTAAATTCTGTACATACTATAAAAATTTCACAATAATTTAGGCAGGTAGGTATACCAATTATTATTTTTCCACGTGCTGCCAGCAAAACAGCCCACAGCCGGTGTTGTCCTATGCCAAAGACGTTTGACACCCATACTGTATATCTTAAATCTCCTCCTCCTCTTCCTATGGATGTTCAGCCTGCTTCCTGGCCATGGCGTCCCGTTTCCTTCCTCCAGTCACTCCTATGGGTTGCCACTATGCAACAGCCTTTTTTACTGAGCATTATGGCGACATCCTGCCCCACTTCGTCTTCTCATCTATCCCTCACTTTTCTTCCTCCAAGACTTCCTCTCAAAATTCGTATTGGGATTCTGTTGTCAAACAACCTTACTACATGCCCAGCCAAAATTAATCTTTTAACACGTTAACTTAAACCACTCCGGGGATGCTGCGTTCAAAAGAATCATGCTTGGGACCATTTTAACTGCATCATAAAAAATGTGAGATTTGATGTATTGAATAGTAATTGACCTACAGGGCTCAAAAATCGTGACAAATGGTCTTACTAAAAACTTGTGACTGTATTGGACAATTGTGGCTACCACTTTAAATTACATCACTCTGACATATTATTAAACCAAAGTTTAAAGAACAACTCGTGTGAAAACATCAAATTGTTAACACAGAAAGAAAGAAGAAAATACAAGGGTTAGTCAACAAGTTTCTGGATTGATGACTTAAAACACAGAAAGGCTTACCTTAGACATTAGGGTCTGGCATCACCTTCAAAGTAGTCCCCTTCTGAGGCTTAACAACGATCCCAGCGGTGCTGCCATTTTTTGAAGCATTCCTGGAAGTCATTGTCTCATAGCGTGTTCAGGACGGCCTGCGATTCTGCTTGAATTTCGTCCGTCTGAAATCTTCACCCTGTAAGCTTCATTTTCAGTTTTGGAAATAAGATAAAGTCGCTGGGTGCAAGGTCGGGCGAGTAGGGAGAATGTGGCAACACAGTCATGTTGTTATCAGTCAAAAGCCATCGCGTCAGGACGGCAGCATTGGCTGGCGCATTGTCATGGTGGAGCAGCCGTGTGTTATTCCGCCACTGATCAGGTCACTTCCTTCGCACATTCTCCCGTAGACCTTCCAGAACTTCGACGGAGAATGCAGCATTAACTGTTTAACCAGGAGGAACAAATTCTTTGTGAACAATTCCCTTATGATCAAAGAAACAAATAAACATTGGCTTGATGTTGCATCTGACTTGCCTTGCCTTCTTCGGTCGAGGTGACCCCGGACTTTTCCGATTGACTGGATGAGTTTTGGTTTCTGGGTTGTACATAAACCCAGGTTTCATCATCCGTAATGACATTTGAAAGAAAGCTGGGGTTGTTAGCAGCATTTTCTTTGAGGTCCAAGCAAACATCAAGTTGTTGCTGTTTTTGGTCGACACTCAGGAGTCTGGGCATGAACTTTGATACGACACATTGGATCTTCAAATCTTCTGTTAAAATTTTATGACAAGTTCCATAACTAATTCCCACTAGCATACTGACTTCATCAATAGTATGACGACGATCCTCGTGGATAATCTGATGCACTCTCTCGATCATTTCTGGTGTTGAACTGGACACTGGTCAACCAGAGCATTTGTCATCATCAATCAAAGTTCTGCCTGCCTTAAACCGAGAAACCACTGAAATGTTTGGGAACGACCCATAGCCTGTTCCCCAAAAGCTGTCTTCAACATTTCATAACAATCTGTAGCAGTTTTCCTTAACTTGAAACAGAATTTGATGCAAGTGCGTTGTTCACGGAAATCCACCATCTTGATAATCACAGAGAGAACGTTGCACCTCTTTATACAAGCTAGAGTTGCGTCACACACGATGCGCACAGAAAGCTGGCTTTCAGCACACTAGCCCGTGATACCTTGGGAATAATATCTCTGGCGGCTGGTGTGGTAACTACGCTCCGTACAAGTGTGAAAAATTCAGTCCGGGAACTTATTGACTACACCACAAAATGAAATACAGAAAGAAAAGAAAGAAGGACAGAAAGACCGAAAGAAAGAAAGGAAGAAAGCCTAGGACAAAACTTGAAAAATTCTGCCAGAAAAAATTTCAATGCCCTATATGGTACCTTACTAGAAACTGTCACTTTAAAGAAAATTTGTCTTGATGCTCACTTATTGCAAAAATAAAGTACATCTGAAGAGTTATTTTATTAAATATTCATCGCATCCAAAAATACTTTAGATACTAAGTTTGCTCTTAAAGCCAGCTACATTTTACCACCTGAATGAGTGTGGTGTACAATGACCAACTTTTGAGAACATTTCTGAAGTAAGGCATGAGTTTCAGGTAAAGTAGATGTTATATTCAATAGACCCCAAATTATACTAAAAAAAAACTTAGTTCAGATACTCAGTACCAATCTCCATCAATGGCTTCTTTACTTTCGGGCACATAATATGTAGGTAAGAAGACTATGACCTCAGAATAGTGCTTTCATTTCATTCACCACCCCCATCCCACCCAAAAAGTGGCAAAGTCAAATTTCTCATGACACACATAGCAACTGCTTGTGAAACATTAGTGTGCTGTAACACAGTTCAAGAAGCGCTGCCTTAAGGAACCACAAAACTTCACTCTCCATGAAGTTTACCCATCAGCATTCTGAACGAGCAACCTACGCAGCATATGGCAAACTATTTTCAACATTTGGTGCTGCCTTTAACAACGCAATCACAAAAACTGAATACCAAAAAGAAAATACATGTAAATGAGAATTTAAAGAAACTGCTTCTGTAAATGGATTGGTATACTGTTACATCCGCAATTACAGTCAAAGTACCACAATCTTTTCAGCAAAAACTTTTACAACAACAAGGAATTCCAGGCAGAATGCACAAAGCCTACACTCCCACTGGACAAACTTCCACTGTTAGCAGTCTTGTGCTGCACTTGTGTAGGTAGTGTCAGTTATGAAAAGTGAGGCTTCCACAGTGTTGAAGTTCAGGATTCAGGTCTTCTGGGTTGTTATACTGAGTAGCAAGATGTATGTTCACAACCTAGCAATAAAACAAAATTTAGCTCTTATGATGGCATTGAGTTCTGAACAGATGGTCACAGTAGCAAATCACAAATTTTTCTACTCCATGGGTTACAGTATGCTGTTGGTCAGGACCTCAAAATTTCACAGTATCACCACATTTCATAGCAAATTTGTAGGAATGTTGATAATTTACCTTCACACCAGATTTCATATTCTGAGCTCCAGTGGTTCATTAGTTATGGCTGTCAAACTGAAAGTTAACTAAACATTTTCACACAGCCAACCATGTTGTTGTCATGCATTCCACACAAAAATTAGCATAAAAAATACTGCACATTCTTTCAGTATCTGTTATGGTATACCTTGTCAAGAAACCGTATCATGTGCAACTAGTGTAGTTCCCACCCAACCTGTCACTTGTTCCTTGTTGTTATTACCAATTAAGGAAAAAGTATATGACAGGGTGCCCTTTAATGGCAAAACATTCACACCAAGACTCTTGAAAATCAGTGTTTCATTCAAAGTTGAATGATAAAGGGCCATGGATGTAGGGATGGGAAAAGCACACAGAAAGAATGGTGGTCAGATGAAAATATCCAAAAACATACTTCTTTTATGTTTATTGAATAAATTCTATAGAGCCAATGAGCCATTGATAAACTGTGATACAAAACCTAAACAAAAACAGCCTGCAGCATAATGATGTACAGAGTAAATAACAAGAGAACAACACAACAAGGTGCATTACTTCACATAATATTTTTAAATATCAGGATGTGATTAAGCCAAACATTCCTGTTTTGTGATTAAATTCACAACAATAAACTTGTTAATATACAATGGGCTTATACTTTACCATTATTCACCCCTATCTACATTCTTCTGTAAGCATATTCTGTCTCTCCTCCACTGTTAATTATGAGCACCAGAATCTTCCCCTGAATTTTGTCTTCTTCCACTTCTGACTCGATTCCGTGCTCCTGTAAACACAAAATCTCTATTTTTAAGACGAAACACCTCCAGTTGTGCCGTCACATCACAAGTAAATATTTTCAAAGTCAGTCACGCAAAACATGAAGTTTATGTTTATTTTACAGGCCTGTAAAATAAACACAAACTTTGTGTTGTGTGTCAATGACACTGAAAATACATATTTGTGACAAAATCTCTAAATTAAAAACCCATGCAGCAAAAGTAATTAATTACGAAATACTACAACTGATGACAAGACTTTATATTGTGGAATGTTCAGTATTTCTGGGTGGACCGCGGTAGAACAGTGGTTAAGGTGCTATGCTACAAATCGGAAAGTCGCTGGTTCGATCCCAGCTAGTGTCAGTGGATTTTTCATTGACATAAAATCCTTCCGATTGCACTATGGCCCTGGGTCGACTCAGCCTCTAACAGAAATGAGAACCAGGAGTGGGGGTAAAGGCGGCCGGTGCGTAAGGCTGACAACCTTACCACCATCCTGTGCCCCTTGTCATGAAATCTGGGAACCTTAACTTCCTGGAACCGTCTGGGCCACTCCAGGCCTGTAATGGGACTGCTTTTACCAGTCTTTCTGGAACTGCAAAAATATAGATATCAAAAATAGACTAAAACTATTATGATCTCTTAATACAATATTACAAACAATATCCATTATGAATCTGTTGCTTCAAAAACAACCAACCAATCAGTTTACCTTCAGTTTTTAATGTGTACAGCAATACATCCACAAAAAAATACCAAATTTTTTGGTGACGAGCTAAGTTTCCAATGCAATTTGCAGTACGTTAATTTGTTTGTTAGAGACATAATATTACTATAGTAAAAGCAAAATTAAATGAAGGTAGAAGGGCTGATATAAAGGTATGGCATTATCATCATCCAGACGGTCGCAGACAAATGAGATTGGTGAGGGGTTAGGTTCAACCTCCAACCAACTTCACAATTAAGAGTAAGTAATTGTAAGTGTGGGGATGGGCAAACTCCATGGAGAGTTTAAAAAAGGATGCTGTTATTAATATGGTCTATGGCATAATCGAAATTACAGTGCATTAGCATTACCTCTTCTAATTTGGTTGAGACATGCCAGCATACGGATCATGAATGATGCTGGCACAGTAATAGTGTCTTTTGTCTCCTCTAGCATCACTTCATTCCTCTGAGTCAACTGAAATACAAAAGCGTTTAAGTTTATACTTATTCAATGTGCAGGTGACAAAAATGAATATAATTATGTTGTCATCTGAAAATGAATAATTCCTGATTCCAGACATTTATAATACAAACATCACTTAAATTTCTGAATTTAGTACATGTGTTTAAAAACTATGACTACACAACATCAATACAGCAGCAGTGTGTCTGAACTCCGAAGCAGAAAAAATTTCCTTGCTGGTAACTGATTGCTTCACTGAATAATACTGAAATGGCTAAAAGGATAACAATAAAGCATAAACCTTGAAGGATTAAAAGCTAATAACAGTGATATTATTAAAGGCACCACATGCAACTTGTTCAATTTAATTCTGTTCTCCTACTTACAGTATTAGCTAGATCACTGTCAAAGCTGGGCACATCAAGTAGTGGGGCCCATAACTTGACATCATAATCAATGCCTGATGTAGCTAGCAGAGGCAGCACAGGATGTGGTTGCAGACAGTTTACAACATGATGATCGGCTTCCAACAGCATTATAAGCTGTCCAGAGTAGCGATTCCATATGAATACATGACCACAGTCGGATCCTGATAGCACATAGTCATTACCCCAGAATGTGGCTTCCTTAATCATTGTCCTGCATTAACAGAAAAGTATGCTGAACTGTAATGACTGACAAGTTTCTTGCATGCATATTTAAATATGTAACTCGTAGAGCATGAAGCAGATTACTTGCTAGGTTTTGGCATGAGGGGTGAAGAGGCAAACTGATAAGAGGGGAAGCATTCTGCATACACCAGGTGTTTTCTGTCTCAAACTGCCCAACAGAATAAATGTTTTTAAAAGAGGCATAATGTTGCCTCACCATTATGATGTCACCCTAGCAGTGGCCACATTATGCTAACTGGGAGCTAAGATAGCAAGTTATCTAGTCACCACTGTATATCCAGATAATAATGTGCCTGGTCTGACCATCAGACCTCATGTACCAGTTTAAGATAAAGGTCTTCTAGGACCTGAACAAGTGCACTAGCCTGGTGTTCATAATTCAAATTGTTGAGAATACTGACGTCTGTAATGTAAATGAATGGTCTGTAATATTGGCAGGCAATAAATCTGCACAGGGAATGTTTGACTTCAATCATATAATTCTGCCTCCAGGAGGAAAGGAAGGAGAGGTTACAAGGCTAAATCAGCATTCATAACCTGTGTATGTTACTTGCTTATCTTCCTGTTACACATGACCCATCCAGTCATCACTTTGCTGCAAGCCTTCAGACAAAGTAAACTTGAAGTAACATACGAGGGAGAATCAAAAAGTAAAGGCAAAATAATTTAATGCCTTTAATAGAAGTAACTGTGAGCAATTTTACATATCATTTTTCTACATAGTCCCCTTGCAACACAATGCATTTGCTATATCGTTCAACTAGTTTCTGTATTCCTGCGGAGAAGAAGCTTTTCAGCTGCGCGATGCTGATGGCCGACCAGAACGACCTTCATCAGTAACACGTGTTCAACCCGATTTAAACCTTTCCACCCACTCACAAACCTTTCGTTGACTCATGGTGCTCTGTCCATACTGAGCCAACATATGACGGTGAATTTCCACAGGTTTCACTCCCTCTGCCCAAAGAAACCGCACTACGCCATGTTGTTCTTCGATGGTGCAATCTTGCAAAGGAGCGTCCATGTTTTCTCCCTCGTTGCTGCCACTCAACTGAAGGCAGAGCGCTGTACTGCACATGGCTGAACTCTTCAACAGGCATTGTCGATACTACGCAATGAGGCAGCTCATCTCTGTCCCGGTTAACGCATAATTTAAAAATTGTCTTTACTTTTTGATTCACCCTCATACAACTGGAAGATGGAAGGCTTGTGAAAATATTACAAGTACCTTATACAATAATCACACTTGTGTTTTTGGACACAAAGTTGTCTGTAAATTTTGCCAATTACAATATGCTACTTAAGTATTTCCTCACCCCACTAGTTTGGATACTGTGTTCTCTGGAGAATAAGAACTTCATTATGCTACGATAATCACTACTACAAAATACATATTAACAAGATGTCCCAATATGTGACTTTCAATAAAGCAAAAATTAAAATCAGCACATTGCAGAAAAGGCCCTTCCAAAATCAAACTTTTATCATAGGACACAACTTTAATAAATGGTAATTAACAATAAATATGTGCGCTAACACACATGCCACCACATACATGCACAAACATGGTAATATATCAGCAAATAACTATACTACCTGGCATTTCTGTGGCCAGTGTATTTCTTCTTCACAGCTGGCTGCAATGTGCTCTGCTCATCAAACATGATCTCTTTGTCATGTCTTACTGAAGATATTGCTTCAGCCATGTGTTCTTCAATTGGATGAATAAACCTGAGCATCAAAATCAAATTTCTTGGCAAAAGCACAGGAAATGAACAGATGACACATCAAGCATCTAATCACTCTGCACCAATTGACCTAGAGGCAGAAGGCATTCAGCTCCTTGAAAACTTTGCTAATCATTTGTCATTTTATACAGTTGCAGCATCCCAGAGAAACTGAATCTTCATCAACATTGCTCTAAGAATCTCAAATCTCTCACTTCAGCCACACAGTCAACTACAATAAATTTATAAGCATTAAAACTTACTGTACATTTTTCCTGTAATTTGAATTTGTCCCATTTAAGACATATTTTAGTTCAAAATGCAAATTGATTAACCCCTTAAAAATGTCAAAATAAAACTTTGCTGTACCTAAAACATACAATAACAATATTACAATTATATTATATACAATAACATAACAATATTACCTCCTGCTTCCACTAGTCATAAGCATTGTTTCATCATCACTGTCATTAAAGTCATCTTCTCCATCATGTCCAGCATCTGAAATACAACACCACCAGGAAATAAGCCACAAAGCTATGGGCAAGATACTAGGTACACATGAAGGATACATGGCAGCGAACCTGGTACAATCTGCAATCCGACTTCGGCAACACAGGTGCACACAGTACGATACAAATAACTTCCAGGGAAATAAAATGATGTAACTTAAAGAAAAAACCTCAGAAGATTAGAAGCCTGATCTCTGGCTGTATGATTTGCTGCTTATAAGTGCATAGTTTGTAAACTATTCTCATCATCAAACTGTGTCAATCGTAAACATCACCACTGTTTCAGAGGAACTTGCTGCCATACTTTAAAACCCTCTGGTCTCATAAAGTTGGTTTGTTATTCAACAAACCTTTTTCACCAGATACAAACCCATGTCACTTTTTCCTACATGGACATCTCTCCACAATAAAGTGTTCTGTGCTAATCCTTGCACAGTTCATTATTTGAAAATGGAAACACACCATGAGATGTTATCAGAATACACAGAAACTCTGCAAACTGAGCTACGAAATTTCATCGAGTTAGACAGATGACCTCACACAAATGAGAACACATAAGAAATATTTCATGTTCAGGAATCTCTTCCATTTGTACAGTAATTTTAAATGCAAAATAATAAGGCCTCTAGAGTATGTTTTACTGTTCTAACTAAACTAAATGGTTCACTGAACAAGACATTGACATGGATAATTGTACTGTTACTACTAATGAGAGTATTACATTACTAAAAACAAAATAAAACTAAACTCGTTATTATAAAATGATAATAATATTATTCTTATAATAAAACCAACAAGATGCACTAATATCTCAAATTTATTTTTAGAGTAGGACTCTACATGTTTCAGACAGTTCCTCTGTCCATCATCAGGAGTCTAGCACTGTACACACAACAAGAGGTATATGTCATACAGACTCCTGATGGACAGAGAAACTGTCCAAAACATATACAGTCCTATTCCAAAAATAAAATTTGAGATTTTAGTGCATCTCATTGGTTTTATTATAAGACTATATCACAATGCACAGCCCTCTATGTCAAAATGATAATAATCATCATATTTCCAAAGATTATAAAAGAGGCTATTTAAATGTTTAGGCCATACAAAGAAAATGTTATGCCTGCTTGTACTCTCAATTTAAAAAGTGAAAGTGAGACAACTACATTTTCTCCAGGGAAAAGAAAGGTTAATGTCACATTTCCAACTAATATATGTGTACTATTCATTCCACACCCTACTCTACCAGGATTTGATATACACAATCATAATTATGTTGCTCACAGCTGTTATTTCACATACTTACATCTCAGTTTACTTAATTCATGACTGTGACATTCTTTTAGTGAGTTGTTTTATGATGCTGTCATTGTCTCAGACTACACAGCATCAGTGGTGGGGCAATTAGAGAATGATGAATTAAAAATAACTTGGAATGCAACAAGGTTTAATTGGGGGAACTAGTCTGACATTTACCTGGTGAGACTGAAGAAAACTATAAAAAAAATTCAAACAGTATCCCAACAACAATTCCACATCATAGATGATTGTTCTGTATCATGAACTGTTTTTTTTAGAAAATCAGTAAGTCATTTTGTAACGTGTGACATCTTGTTGTGTTATTTGGTAACTCAATACACAAAGCTGGTAACAGTCTAAACACAACTAATAGAATGACATGTTTTGGCCTAGGTTATGCCAGCCCCAGGTTCACAAACAACTTTTAAAAAATCATCGAGGTAAAATGTACAAATACTATTTGTACATTTTACCTCATGACTTCCTGATGTGTTACTCTCATGCACCCTGTGTAAACAACATAAAACATAAAACCTACATAAGATTATATTAAATAACAGTAACTTTATATGGCAGAGTCCTTCTTGAGAAGCTATTGGTTTCTCAGCTAATGAAGGAATTAGCCTTGCTGTAAATAACCCAAAGTTCATTACTTTGTTCAAAATGCCTGCCATTGGTCCCTGTCCTCAGCCAGATGAATCTTGTCATATTTTATCTATTTAATACCCAGTTTAATGTCCTCCCATCTAAGCTGAGATCCTCCCAGTGGTCTCTTTCCATCAGGTTTCCCCACAAAAACCCTGTATGATGGTTGTTCTCCCCCACATGTGCTATGTAATAAACAAAATGCAAAATTGCTTTTCACACCTATTATAAAATTCCAGTCTTCATACACATATAGAAACATTATTCTAATGCTTTTAGTTTATTTTCAGTACTAATTATAAAGGTTATGCAGATTCTTACTGAGGAATATAACAATGGTGATGAAATGTAACCTGTCCAGCATTGGAATGCAGCAGTCACAGCCATTTGAAGTTCAGTTTGCATGATTTTTGGCCAGATATCTCCCACATGATACAGAAAAGTACACACAATGTTTCAAATAAGTAAAAAGTTGCAAGATGCATGTAAGGCAAGTTAATCTTTGGTTTCAGAGGATCACAGTGGGACCTCAGAAGAGTATTTTCATTCAACTGAATCAAAATATGAGTACAAAATTATGTTCAACTGGTATATGACTCTCTGTCACTGTGTAATCAGTTTATGACCCAGTGCTGCAGCATCATTACCCAGAGGAATGAGCTCTGCAACTGCATGGCTGCGGAAATACCAAAACTTGAAAAAATTGAGAAACACACAAGATAATCTGTAAGTCAATTAAAATTTACAAGCGTTCTGCTGCCATTTTTATCAATTATGAGATATCAGACAGCTAAAACTGACATGTTCATCATTACACCATAATGACAGCCATTCCAGTTCTTCTCTTATTCAAGGTTCCCTTAATCCTTTGGCACTGGAATTAAATGCCTGGTATGTTGTACAGAAAAACAGAACCCCTATAGGGTTGGCATAATAAACGCCACCATAGGCTGTCAGATATACTGTCGTTCAGCATTATGAGCGTTACACTGTGTGATGGGCATGGTAACTATCAAAAGGTTAAAAAAAGTCCTTGGTAATAAGTGTGAGACATACAGTCGGGATCAGAACTGGGAATCAGCTATTCACAAAGCACAATGAAAACATAAAATATATTTTCCTTGAAAAAAATTTAAAAATTCTCAACTGACAACCTATCACAAACTTTATGAGTGCAAACAATGGAATAATGCCTCAAAATCTCCTAGCAAAGTTAGCAACCAGACAACAGTAGAAAAAATCACATCTAGATGACAAATGACTGAGAAGAATGACATCAAATCAGATATGTTGGCACAGGGGGGATGCCTTCAGCATATTAAAAAACACACCTTAATCTACTTGGAATGTTTCCAATTTTGAAATCGTGGCAAAAACTCTGCCTACCACTGGACCTGTTGGCTGGATCCTGTGTGCTGGGAGACATGTCATGACTTGTTCCTGGCACTGCATCATCTCTCTCCATTACATTCTGAAGTTTTGAAGGCTGACTAGGCACAGTTTCTCTGACACCCATTTCTATAAGAAGCATAAAGAACTTGTTTCAGAACCACATTTCAGTTCAAAACAAGTGTGGACACTTCAAAAAACTGCATGTGTGCACACGTATGCATCGATGCATATATATATATATATATGTGTATGAGGTTTTTGTGGCAATAAAAATTATACTGTGGGCTTCTTGGTTATAACACCACATAGTCCTACTAGTGGTCAGTAATACTTCGGAGAACCTGCAGGCTCAAGCCTCAGAGATGAAGCCTGTTTTTTAATGTTGAGACAAAGCACAAAATCATAATCACCATGTGGAAATGAACATTTGGTTATGTTTGGCACAAAACATTTTCCTCACATTCACTGCTGGCGACAGATTACCCAAATATACTTCATATACTTTGTTTCAAAAGTATGTATTTTCGATCTATCCAACAGTACATGAAAATAGATAAAAGCATGTATTATACATTGGCTGCAAATAAGGGTCAAACAAGATGGATTTCATTCTGAAATAATGGATAAATTTTTATAACACAAGACATTCTAACTACAGTACATACTTTGAGATAACCAAAGAATCAAGAGAAACTGGTATGAAATCTACCCCTCCAGGAACAAGATCAGTGGGAAATTACATTCAAATTATTATCTATAATTCATTTAGACTCTGCTAACAGTGCAGAATGTTACAGTGGTAAAATACAAGATTTGTCTTCAAAATGTGCCTGGTATGGTAACTGGACAAATTACAGGCTATCACTAAGTCTTTGTGGTTTTCATCACTACCTGCAAAACAGCCTCAAAATCAAATTCACAACTACCTCCTTTCAAATCCTTACAAACTTGCCACATTCATGTCAACAGCCACTACATAATGTCTACAGTTCAAACCAATTATCAGGCAGCATTGCACTACACACTTCAAACATGACACGGTTCTGGTCTTCACTATTACCTGGTGATGAGTTTCTACTGCTGTTTTCACACAATTCACGGCTCACCTCATCCCCCAAACCAAGAGATATTTTGGCACTAGTTGAACTCTTGTCTGAATATACAAGGCTGACAGCTGGCTCACTCCCATGCCTGAAATTCATGCTGATTACACATATGATAATAAAATTCCTCTGCAACCACTAACAGAGCTCCCAAAAAATACAAGCAATATCTACTAACCACTTAACAAAATTCACTCACACAAATATTTTGAAGAAATTTAAAAATCACATTATCAGATAACAAAAGTAATACGTTATTTAATTTTATTTTCTGCACATTACATAAATCAATACATCATTTGTTTACTGAATTGTTAGGGTTAATAACATTCAAACTGAGAGTAAAAATGTACTTGCCATCTGTCTTTACTTCCCCATGGCCACAGGGTGAGTATTTCTGGATTCATGCAAAATTAACTTAATAAAATCCTTTTACATGTTGGATTTAGGCTTTTAACTTCTCACACTCCCTCACTTTCATATAAAAGTAATTCATGTCCATGTTGCAGAAGCGACATAAATACTTCTTAGTACATACCCAAACTGGTCAATAAGTTCACACTTTTCTGCCAAGTGATTAGGCTGAAACTGAAGTGAAGAAAGGCACTGAATATAACACTTTTCAAAACTCAAGTCATATCTTTCCAACATCCTTTGACAAAAATATTTCAAGGTCTTTTCCTGTTTAATAGTGGTGTTTATTTAGCATGGGAAGAAGGCATAGTGTAGTCATGAGGTTTTGCAATGGACAACCAACAAACTGGGGTCCGATTCCCAGCAATGGCAAGAGATTTATTTCTTCCCCAAAGCATACAGCGTGACTCTGGGGCCCACCCATCCTCATATTCAATGGGTACTAATGGCACTTTGCCTGGGGGTAAAGCAGGCAGCGCATGAAGCTGACCTCTCATGCCCATCTACTGCTAAGGTTAGGAGTGAGTTGAACTACACTCACATTCTGCCAAATGCTGTCATTGCATGCATGGGGACTTTGCCATTGTTTATTGAGTTCAAAATTTATAAAACACACAGCAGACAAACAACACTCATGCAAATGCATAATGTACACATGGCACAGGAGAACTCCAGACATTTTATTCAACAATAGCAACAGCCAGAGTCACATATGATGGACAAATATCAATCTCCAGGGGAAGGTTTGATGTGACAGCCAGCAAATTTATATTCACACCTAACTGCAAAAACTTACTCCCAATGATTGGATAAGCAATCCAGGCTATGATATTCAATAGTATTTGAGTTCAAGCCCTTCTGGGCCCAATGCACCTAGGATTAAGACTGGCCCTCTGTGCCCTAGGTTATGATAACTGAGCACTATTAACTAAATGGAGGTGTCAACAGCTCAACTCTCTCTTTACTTTACCTCCAACAACCCTAAAACACAAGCCTGGGTGTGCTCCAGACATGCCCCTTGCCAGAAACTGAATCTTGGTCTTCCCAGCCATAGCTACTTACTTTATTGATAATCATTCTGAGGTTATGTAAGTAACTTTTATCATTCCTGCCCTGAACACAGCATTAATCTCTTCTGCTCCAAAGCAGGGTATGGGATTCATGAACTACAGGACCATAAATTTGTATATATTATGTAGCACCAAAGGGAAGAAACAAGACAAAATGGTTGAGAAAAGACCTGGCATATAGCCTTAAATACTCACGTTCATATCATAGCAGTATTTTTAAATATACAATAAAATACTTCACACAAAACCTGGAAGTTTAAGATTTCCCACAACATTAATTTCAAGCTCTTACCTATAAAAATATGTTACTGTTGTATTTTCAATTAGAGCAATGAGCAGAAGAACACACAGACTGAACTATAAGGTATGTCAAAATTACCTTTCAATAAATCCCTCCCTCATGGTAGACAACTGATCCTGTAAGTTACTGATATTGTGATGAACAAGTTCAGAATCTTGCAACAATGCTGGGGAAGCTCTGCTGGCATTGGAACTCTCACTGTGGACATCTTGACTAGGAACACTTTGTCCAGGTACCATAGTTTCACTATCAGCCTCATATCTCTCACTTGCACCTAATGTACCACCAGATATAGGCTGTTCAGAGGAACACAGGTTTAACTGTGGAACTTGGGAAAGATCAAGAGCATTAGTACTTTCAGTTACAGTGCTGGATATGTAAGGTATACTTGAATTACTACTGGAATATGAAACAGATGACGTGTTACTACAGGATGGAACAGTGTTGTTAATGCAGCTGACTGCTTCAGAGATGGGGGAATGGACAGATAACCCAGGATTTTGTGGTGCAGATGCTGAGCTGGATGAGAAAGATTGAGATGTGGAAGCAGTCTCATCTGACACAAGCTGATATGGAGCTGTGTTAGGTGAAGGCTCTGTTGAAGGTGAGGCAACTGTTTCAGCTTCAGCTGCATTATTCTCATCCCCCTCTAGAGAGTCTTCACCACCCCCGCTGAGAGCTGCCCGGGTTGCAGGATCATTCAGCATCCGTGAAAGAACATCTGTCATGCGCTGCATTAAAGTAGCATGCAGAGTAGGCCGGGCTTGTGCAATTTCTAGAATGAACAACCAGACAATTAAAATTTAATATAACATCGGTAACTTTACTACAATGCATTTGGACAGGCCAGCTGGTCTGCAAACTGTAAAACACATGTGAATAGTAAGGCACAGATTTATCCATAATTAACAGGCCATTAGTTAGTTTTCCTAATTTCATAGCTGGTGTTGCTTCAATTACAGTGTTCTGCCTTATTAAACTGTGTAAGGTAATATATTGCTTCCAAAGTTTTGGAGAAATGTGTTGCTTCTTCAGAGTCACTGAACTAGCTGTAGGTGGTTGCTGAAGTGGCTTGAAAAAAATGTGCCCAGAAAAGTTGCAGGACTAGCAAAACAAAGCTACAGTAAGGGATGAAAGGGCAGATCTTGGGCTAAGTGAATGGGAACTGCAAATTCAAAGTGAGATAAATGGCATAACATAAGGCCCTTCCAATCATTTCCATCTCCACCTAAACACAACCCAGTCACCTTGAAGATGGAGGCAGCATATTTCTACAAAATGCTGAAACAAAGTTATTACCATGATTTCAGGCTGCTGCCACGAAGTAGGTGAGAAGTGCGCTCTTCTGGGTTATTACATAGTGAGTAGCGGTAATTTCTACCAACGTTTTGGGACAACCCGAAACATCGGAAAGAAATTACCACTACTCACTGTGTAATAACCCAGAAGAGTGCAGTTCTCAAAGTTAGTACCCTGTGTGGTGTAATTTCAGTAATTACTGCCATTTGAATCAACAAACTATTTAATTTAGATAAGAATGCTGTCTGTGTTCATTTAGGTATTCACTAATCAGTGATCCTCCTAAGAAGCAAAGATATGTTATGCTGGTGAATACATAATGCTTTGTAATTAATCAGCACGTGCACAACACACAACTGTGACAAGTTCACAGTTACACAGCTGTTCAAGATATGTCCTGCTATGTTGAAGAAATTTTTATTCAAAACACTGATGACAGTACATATACATGAACATATCTAGTACATTATAAATGTGTACTTCGAGTCTTGGTTCTTCCTCATGAAATGTGTTTTACAGTATCCTACACATTTGCATCAAAGCATCATTTCTTTCACAGGCTGTCACTTATGTAGCATGAGTTACATACTGAAAGAGAAAGAGAGTTTTGAAAAACATATTAGTTTGTACCTCCTCGACGACCACCTTCTCTCTCTGGGCGAGCATCAGGTCCAGTGTCTGACCAGTCCCCTCTCAGTCTCAGTCTCCGAACAGGTGCAGAGGGTCCCTGAGTTCCTTTCTTTTCAAGTTCCTGCTGTACAGCGGCAGCAGCAGCAGCAGGAGAGTTAGATTTAAGTGGAATGCTGCCATGGTCCTAATATCAACAGACAATCACAAAATCCTTCCATAAGATCAGCCAGCACATGTGCTGTATTGGTAAAGCGTTCTGAATCACAAAGTTTTTGAGAGGCAAGAAACTAATAATGGAACAAGCTTGAGCCTTACTTTAAAAAGTCTGGTAATACACCTTCTTATACTTCCAATACGGACAATGCACTGATGTTATGTGTTTCATCACAAAAGCACACACACACACACACACGAGATAAATATATCACTTCTTTATTTGCAGACACTTATAACACAGTAGCTAATATTTCCAGAGTGAAATGGTTACTTAAAAAGAGTGACTATCACATGAATAAATTTGGTATGATGAACTTGAATGGAAGCATTGTTACTGGTATAAGAATTCACAGAATTGCAAAAGTAATTAAAAAAAGCATGTACACAGAAATAAAACAATAAAACCTACTATTATATCCACTGAACACAACTTATAAGTTTTGTTTGATAAATATAATAGTTTTATTGTTTTAATGTTGACAACATAACAGGATGAATCACCTTTCAAGATTGTTATATAGAAACTGAGTACAATTTACAATTGGTAAGAAATTATAATACATCTCCAACCTCTTTTGAACAATAACTTACAACTCATCTAAACAAGGGACAAAAACAATAATAGCCTATATGTTATCAAGTGGGCCAGCAATACAAGATAACAAGCCCAGAATTTTAAATTAAATTCAAGAAAACAATCTGCATTACACTAACTTGTTCACATGATTAATCCTTACCTTGACACTGAACAGGTACAGATGATCAGAAGAATAGCTCACAAGAACCTCCTCTCCCTCAGGACTGAAACTGAGTGAGGTTATTCGATATGATCTGTCTTCAAAGCTGGGCACAGTGAATGAGCACAGTGGTCGCAGCGCTCCTCCAGCATCTGCTGCTCCTGAAAAAAACCATAAACATCATTTCATAAACAGAATCCAGAACGGTATAGCTTATCATTTTTTTACATCCTTGAAAAACTTGACCACAGCCTACACTTACAAACAGTTGTTAGCTGTATACCTGAGGCCTTTGTTCCCAGCATACGTCTGTCAAACATTCGAACTGTACTATCTGAACACCCAATTGCAAGTTGATAAGGTGCTACAGGATTCACAGACAAAGCTGTCACAGCCCGCTGGCATGTAATCATGATATCCTGAAATATTAACAATATCACATACAAGGTTATGCTGGTTACTGCTATGGAATATCATTTTTACCTCAGAAAGATCTGCGCTCACCTCTTTGCACTGGGGTTTGCTGCATTTGTCTTTCATGCGTAAGTCAAACCATCTAACTGTCCCATCTTCACCACAGCTCAGAAATGAGTGCGGATCATTAGGAATGGTTATCACTTCATACGTTGTGCCATAATGGCAGTTGAATTGGTTGTAATATGTTTCTTCTTTCCTTGTAAGATCTAGAGACACAGATAACTCATCAAACATCACTTTCAAATAAAGGACTCAACAAACTGTGGGCACCATATGACCATAGCACTTGCAGGTACAGTCATGTCTGCTGTCATCAGTAACAATATTTGGTCAGAGTATGAAAGATTGCAGTTCCAGGCCAGCTAAGTAATTTATACATAATATCTGATTGGTAAAGACTACGTGCAATTATGCAAAAACTATGCAATATCACCTTCATTTTCAACATGACAGAAATATTAAGAAGAGAATATACCACACTTAATACTTCCAAAAAAACTGCTGAATGTGCTATGTACAGGCATGGGGGAGGGGAATCAGAACCCATTGTATCTGATAAAAAACATGAACTCCACAGTCAGGACACCACTCTGCTTGCTCTCCACCATCATTACCTCTAATAAAACCAAAGTGGTAATAATGCAGAGTTTGCAACTACCACACACAAATTTCAAAAGTTCATATTAAACTTACAGCAAGCATCCTCTTTTAGCCACCATCTTATCACTGGGAGAAAGAATATCCGTCTGATGGGTGCTCCAATCTTATAAATGAATTCCACCACTGTCACCTAACACCATTAGACCTTCACTTGAGGCATATTCTGAAGTACACTGTATGTCAGAAAGCAAGCAAGAATGGAGGAAGTGGGGCATACTGAATTTTACATACAACAAGAGTGGAGAATCTAAAGCATATTGAATTTGAAGACAGCAAGTATGACTGGAGGAAATGAGGCACACTCAATCTGACAGAAAGCAAGATTGGAGAAAGTGAGGCACATGAATGTGACAGAGCATGCAAAACTGGAGAAACTGAGGCATAATGAATTTGACAGACAGCAAGCAAGACTGGAGGAAATTAGGCATACAGTATTCAACACAGAGTAAGATTGGAAGGACCGTGGTATTCTGAATTTGACAGAGAGCAAACAAGACTGGAGAAAGTGGGGCACACTGAATTTTACAAAAAGCCAGCATAACTTAAATATCTGAGGCATACTGAATCTGAGAGAAAATATGGGTAGAGAAACTGAGGCATACTGAAACTGACACAGCATGCAAGACTGGAGGAACTGAGACATACTACATTTGACAAGCAGACTCTTCACCATCAACACTCACAAGGCCACTTTAGGCAGTGATGGGCCTCGAGAAAAGTACGACCTTCCCCTCTCTTAACTTGGTCTTCAAATAAAAGGTCTTAAACTCTGTCACCAGTACAAAACATATGAATACTACCCAAAAGCAAAAAGGATGAAAAAAGCAAAATACATAATCTACAAATTACCTTCATTTAAAATTATCTATCACAACACCACACACATACTTCATACTTTAAACAATCAAACCAAAAGTCTGAAATGCCAAACATACCAACCTAAATAATAAATACTCTGTACATCATATGTGTGTCTACTGCCCACATATGTGAGTCAAACTTACGAGCAGAACTATTAAGTAAAGCCGTCTGGAAATGAGTACATAAAAAAATTACATAAAAATGTTTTTGTAGGTTTCAGTGTTTTAAAATAAGCAAAGATGTAACTAAAATTCATCTGCTCTAATGTTAGGCACATAGTACTAAACCTTGTGCAGTGTAGGCCCCAGGATAGCTGCCTATTCTGTCCACTAGATAAAGCAGTCCTTAGCATGACTGCAAGTGTCAAACTGCTGCATTGTTGTCAATAATGCAGTACCATCGACAGCGGGGATTTTGTACATTTATAACTTTGAGTTAAGGTCTCATGATACATCTGATGCATTTGTATTTTTTACCTTTAACATTCCATACCTTTCTGTTAGATATCTGGTGATTGTGTTGCTAAACAATTGCTATGCCCATATTCGTGCACTTTTGCTTGCGTTTAGCGCACTGGTATGATGCATGCATTTGACGAAAGTGACGCATGCTATAGTGAATGCCTTAAATATGTTGAACGGTGTTGAAAATAGCAATGCATGCAGTAGTGCACATGATTCTGATGATGTAAGTGAAGTAAGAGGTATAAGAATGAAAACTGAACATATTATTGTAGGTTACATGGTCAAGTTTTTATGATCTACATATAAAAATGTTAACATTCAATTATCATAACTATATTCAAGTTCAGTTTGCACACTGGTAAGAATGGCAGGTGAAACTGTAACAACAGCAGCTCATATTCTCCCAGCAACTTCTGGCAAAGTGGTGTGCAATGGTAGAACATAAACAGCATCCCACATATAACCCTGGAGGAGGATTAACAAGTAGTTTAATGCCAAGTCATATGACTGCCTCTGCCAATCCACCTGTGGAAACTTTTGATCCAGGAAGTCCCACCTGTACTACAACAATAAAATGCAAAGACTCTGCCCTGTCTTGTTGGAATAGCACATTATTAAGGCACCCTTTTTCAAAAATCTGCATGACGAATTCTTCCAACATTGAACTACATCAGTGACAGTGTATCTGGCACAAAAGGAAAAGCCTGAACACTTTTCTGTTGGAATAGAGCAAAACAGACATTGAACTTGTCTGTCCCTTGTGACTTTAATCATGGCAAGTTTATTGTCACTCCTCCATATTCCAGTGTTACTTTGGTTACCATCGCTTGCTGCAATAATAAAGTTTTTAAAGGATAAATTTAAGGAATTAATCAAAAAGAATGGGGGCAGATGGAAAGTGGCTTTGTCACTGAACACTATTTTTGATATAAAAAATTTCTTCAAGATCTGAAATAATGTCACAGCATACTACATAGTGAAGTTCTTTGTTTTGGGCTGTTAAATGTTGCAGCCACTGGTATTTGCAACTTACAATATCAACATGTTTGCAGAATTTTGTGTACTGTTGATAGTGGCATGTAAGTCATGCAGTTTGCCTTGTCCAACTTCTTGGACTGCAAGCAAATGACGGACATTTGAATTTAATTCACTTTAGCTTCCGTGAATGGTTGTTTAACATACAGGGGTGCTGATAAGTCCTTAGCCCGAATTGATAATTCTTACATGAAAATTAAAAATATAAGTCACCTTTTATCCCTCTAAAGGTTCATGACAGTCCGCAACAAGCATATATTATTTAATCTGAGCAGTTGATTAGCTTCCAATGACACTATCGATTCTGTCCTATGACATCAGGAAGTAGGTCAGGCTAAGGACTTATCAGCACCCCAGTAGCTTTCCCTCCACCAGGCTTACTAAAGAACTTACACTATTTGTAGATGGACATTTTGACTGGTGGTTAACTAACAAACTCTGTACAAAATATCCTTCACACCATACCATGGACTTCAATTTGTGACACCAGAGCACCTCTTTGCTTTCTGCACTTGAGACACCTATTTCCACAGAAGAAGTGTTCGTGCTACTAGAGAACAGATTTGGAAACTTGAGCAATGCAATTTTAAAACTTGATCATATTAATGACCTGTATGTGTTCAGCTTTCATTCCAGTGATTTTCAATATATGAGCAATATTGCATTAAATTTATCCCCCAATTTGATGCATTCACACTGAATAGATACAGAATTCTTACCTCTTTACATGTCACACCTTATTAACATCTCCTGCGCTTAAAAGTATATTCACTTATAAAAACAAGGTAAATAACTAACCAGTAAATAATATGATGCCATCTCCTGAGCAGGAAATTATATTATTATCGCCACTACTAGGCAAAAATTTGGCACTAAAGATATTGGCACGATGACTTGTTTTAAAATTTGTTAACATCTGTGAAATAAAAAAGACAAAATTAACTTTGAACCAGTTAATCAAAAACTACTAAATACATCCACACTGCTAGCAT
>Ga0123353_10001157_pt1 | contig 32209 bp, 32 predicted proteins | sample TergutLab28metaG_3_FD_92763 | JGI IMG/M metagenome (GOLD analysis project Ga0123353, IMG submission 92763) | Labiotermes labralis P3 segment gut microbial communities from Petit-Saut dam, French Guiana - Lab288 P3 | ecosystem: Host-associated > Arthropoda: Insects > Digestive system > Gut ... | reverse complement strand
TTATACACTTCCTGAATCAAAACAAACTAAATCAAAACTCCTAAAAATGGATACGCAACAGGAAGAATTATACCAAATTGTCCTTAAAAATTTTTAGGGTGTTGCAACGCTGAAAACAGGAAAAGGAGATATTAGAAACTTTAACTCCAGAATCTTTTGAGTACTATTTTAAAGACACTGTTATTTATCAGTTTAAGTATAAGGGCTTAAGGGGTAGGCTAAATGCTTTTATCTAAAAAAAGAGATCAAATAAATCTTCTTCTTACCAAATCGCAAAGCGAGAGGTATGAGGTTGATGTTGTGTCCCAAAGATATTGATGTTTAAGAGTTTCCATTAAATTAAATGCAGCTTCAATATTTTCACATTCATTTAGTTTTTGAATGGCATTGCTAAAATCTACGCCACTATTGCGGAATAGTTCTCGAATGAAAGTAAATTTTTCATTTATGGCAATCGCCTTTGTTAAATCGGGGATAAACGATTGCTGGAAGCGCGTACCAATAGAATGGTCTTCTCTCTTATCAGTTAACAGATCGTTTAGAGATTTTTTTTCTGGTTTAGGCACGGTCATTTCCTCAAACAACAATCCGGATGGGGGTCTTGCATCAGGAATAAACTCTAAAATATCATCTTGCAGCACCACAATTTCTTCTACTAAGGGGACCTCTTCTACTAAGGGTACCTCTTCTACTAAGGGTACCTCTTCTACTAAGGGTACCTCTTCTACTAAGGGTACCTCTTCTACTAAGGGGAGTTCTGTAGATTCCTCTTTCCATTCTATCTCCTCCTCAGTATTTTCCGACAAATCGGTATAGGCTTCGGTTTCAATTTCTTCTGTTTCTGATTCTGTTTCTTCTACCTCAGCTTCTTCGTTATCCGTTTCTTTTGTTTCTATAATTTCATCAAATACTACAATAGGTACTCTATTTTCGGTGCTATGGTCTTCTGGTTGAAGATTTAGAAAAATCATATAGGCTGCTCGAAGATTATGCAGGATAATATCCTTTTCTATAGGTGAATAAACATTGAGTGCGTTTACCTGTTGTAAACATTCGATAATTTTTTGGATGGTTCCGGTTGGTTTTTCCATAATGGTCAATGATTAGTGGTTAATTGATAATTGTTAATGGGTAACTGCTATTTTTTATAGCATTTTTTCTGTTTTGTGGAAGAATTTTTTATTCCAAATTATGATTGCAAAAATTCCAATAGTTGTGCAAGCGTCTGCTATATTAAAAATAGCAGGGAAGAAATATTGTCCATTCCAAATCGGGCTCCAGCCAGGGATTTTAAAGAGCTTGAAATAAAACATATCCACCACATGTCCGTAAAGGAAGGGGGCATAATTCCAGATCATTCCATAAAACAGAGAATCTAAAATATTTCCGAGAGCGCCTGCAATGATTAAAGACAAAACAATAACGACAATCCATTCTGCCTGCTTTTTTTTAATAAGCATAAACAGATAGTAAATAATAAATCCGGCAACACCCACGCGCACAAGTGAAAGTACAAGTTTTCCAATATTTTCTCCGAAACTAATTCCAAATGCCATTCCTTCATTTTCAACAAAATAGAGATAGAACCAATTACCCAACACGGGAATAGTTTCACCAAGAGACATAGTTGTTTTTACCCAAATTTTAACAATTTGGTCAATTACTACAATAGAGAATATAATAAGTATTGCTACGCTATTTTTTTTCATTTACCTTAGCATCAAATGAAAGTGTTGCATGCGGCACACACCTGAGACGTTCTTTAGGGATCAATGTGCCGGTTGCACGACAAATGCCGTAAGTTTTGTTTTCAATACGCACCAACGCTGCTTCCAGATTTTTTACATATTTATCTAAACGATTTGCCAAACGGCTGTTTTCCTCTTTGGATAGCACCTGATTCCCCTCTTCTAAAATTTTGAAAGTAGGAGAAGTGTCAGTGGTGTCGTTTCCAACGTTACTGTAGGCTTCCAAATAGATTTCCATTCCTTTTTTTGCTTCTGCAATTTTTTCTTCAATGAGAGACCTAAACTCCTGGAGTTCTTCGTCTGAGTATCTGATAATAATATCGGTATTCATTAAGATTAGTTTTATAAATAAAGTTGCAAAAATAGAAAAAAAAATGATTTTATGAATTGGATGCAAAACTATTTTTAAAATTTGAAATTATATAGGGATATAGAATTAAGTATGCTTAAAAGTGTTACTAAAAAAAACACTTTTATATGTTTTTTGCTACTTGTCCACATTTGAGAAGGCTGCTGAAAACCTATAGTCTTAATTTTTTCTATTCCCTTTGTACATAAAATAGAAAACTTGCGGCAGCACCTGATGGCAAATTCTACATTCTGGTTTTGTTGTAGCATCGTTTTCATGGTAGAAGTGAGTAGAATTGAGTTTGTTGCAATAATTCCAAAAAGAATAACAAAATCAATACCTGCCGAAATGCCAAACGGAATGCCCGATAGTGTTCATGCAAAAATTGTAAAAATAAAAAGTATTGTTAAAATGAAAAACGAAAAAATCAAAGAAAAAGATGTTAAGCAATTATTTAAAATCGTTTTGGAGTTTTCTTTATACGCTGCAAAGAATAGCCAAATATCGGAGGTGAAATTAGGTAAGATATTAGGTGATATTCCCCCATTAGAATTGAACGAACTAATTTTAGATACAGCACTTTACGATTTTCTTAATAAAGCAATTACTCTTAACGAAACAAAAGAGATGTTGATAAACATCCTACAGCAGCATGGTGCAGAACTGTTGCTCATGTTGTTAACCGATGACACTTTTTTTCAGGAATCTTCTTGTTGAGTTAGTGCAAAGTGCCTTCTTTACTGATTTTTTTAAAATATTGATTCAATTGATTCATGATGACGATTGGGTGATCTGTTTTTTTACGGATTATATTAAGGAGATTTTAGCTATTTCAAAAATCGGTAAGGATATGGCAATCTTAGAGATGGTAGATTAGGAGCAATATTTGGTAAATTATTTGATGGGAGAGGTAGCGGGGGAGGTTAATAAATTTTATCCTATTTTTATGCCCTTTTTAATTTACAGTTATTATGTCACAGATTGAAGAACCCCGCCGATAAACTATTATAGCACAAACGTTTCGCAAAGGAACAAAATTAACTTTTTCAGAAGTTAAAGAAAAATTGGAAAACGAGTCAATATATAAAAATTACTATCATAATTATACTATTGGTAACAAGACATTTGAGCGAGACAGAAAAGATATTTACGATATCTTTGGAATAGTGATTGAATACGACCCATCAGCAAAAGTTTATTATCTTGATGATGATCGTTTTGAGAAGCCTGTCATATACATCCATGAAATACATAGACATTGCTTTGGTGTTTCTATGGCTAAAGATTATTAACCACAGAAAATCGTATTATCCTTCAGTCCGGTTGCAGGAAAATTATGTTAAATCGCTCCCTTGGCACGGTTCTCAAAAAATATTGATAGATGATGATAAAGAATGCCGTATCAGTCTGTATGTTTACCCCACCGATGATTTCAAGATTGAACTTCTATCTAATGGCAATGAAGTTAAAGTGCTTTGAACCACAAAGCCTTGCAGATGAAATCAAGCAAGCCTACAAAGAGGCGCTGAAACATTACGAATGAAGCGAGTAGCAACCTGAGCCTATTCCTGTATTTTTGCCGCTCCAAAAAAAAATATATGCAATCTTTTCAAAAATTGTTAAACATGATGGATGAACTGCGTGCCAAATGCCCGTGGGGCAAAGAGCAAACTTTCGATTCGCTTCGGTATTTAACCATAGAAGAGACTTACGAACTGTCGGATTCCATCATTAAGAAAAACTATATGGATGTTTGTAAAGAACTTGGTGACTTGTTGTTGCACATTGTTTTTTATGCTAAAATTGGAGAGGAAGAGAATCTTTTTAACATAGAAATTGTCATTGAGCGTCTTTGTGAAAAATTAGTTCATCGTCACCCGCATGTTTTTGGGGATATTCATGTAGATTCGGTAGATGAGGTAAAAAAGAACTGGGAAAAAATTAAACTGAAAGGAGAGAGCAAGTCGGTGTTGGGCGGTGTTCCGAACTCATTGCCCGCGATGGTGAAAGCCTATCGAATTCAAGAAAAAGCAAGAGGTGTAGGTTTCGACTGGGACAATACGGAGCAGGTATGGGAAAAGGTGCAGGAAGAGTTAGCTGAGTTTAACCGCGAAAAGAATCAAAACTCAGAAAAAATGGAAGATGAGTTTGGCGATATTTTGTTTGCTTTGATCAATTATGCACGTTTTATGAATATCAATCCCGAAGATGCCTTAGAAAAAACCAACCGAAAATTTATTCAACGTTTTAATTTTATAGAGCAAAAGACGAAAGAGCTGGGCAAGCCATTGTCGGAGATGGATTTAGATGAAATGGAAGCGCTATGGCAGCAAGCAAAAAAGGAGTGAATAGAATAGGTAGCTATTTTTTTTGTTTTGATAAAAGAGAGACAAAGATATATTGTTGAAAAAATGACAAATATAGGTTAAATCTTTTCTTAGCGTCAAAAATCATTCACTTTTTTTATTATATTTGCAGACTTTTTGAAAAAATTGATTATTTTTGACTATGAGCGATTTAGAAAACAAAGACCTCCAACAATCTGCAGAATATACCGCCGAAAATATCCAAGTGCTTGAAGGCCTTGAAGCCGTGCGCAAACGCCCAGCCATGTATATTGGCGACGTAAGCGAAAGGGGTTTACACCATTTAGTGTATGAAGTAGTGGATAATTCTATTGATGAAGCATTGGCCGGACACTGTAACCATATCGTGGTTACCATTCATAAAGACAATTCTATCTCTGTGTTAGACAACGGACGCGGAATCCCTACCGATTATCACGAAAAGGAAAAACGATCTGCTTTGGAAGTAGTGCTTACCGTGCTACACGCCGGCGGAAAGTTCGACAAAGATTCTTACAAAGTATCCGGCGGCTTGCACGGCGTGGGTGTTTCGTGCGTGAACGGATTATCTGCACATCTGCGCGCCGAAGTGTTTCGAAACGGAATACACTATATGCAAGAGTTTGAGTTTGGAAAACCCATCTATTCTGTGAAAGAGGTAGGAAAAACAAACCAACGCGGAACGCTGATTTGGTTTAGACCAGACGATACCATTTTTACTACTACTGAATATAAATTCAGCACGTTATCCACTCGATTAAAAGAGTTGGCTTTTTTGAACAGAGGAATTACTCTCGAAATTGTTGACGAGCGAGAAGAGAAAGAAAACGGCGAGTTTCTGAAAGATGCCTACTACTCGGAAGAGGGGCTGAGAGATTTTATCAACTATTTGGACGGCGGGCGCGAGAAGATTATGGAATACCCTATCTATATGGAGGGGGAAAAAGATAATGTGCCGGTGGAAATTGTGATGCAGTATAATACATCGTTTACCGAAAATATACATTCTTATGTAAACAATATCAACACGATAGAAGGTGGTACGCACCTCGCCGGATTCCGTAGGGCATTAACCAGAACACTGAAGAAATATGCCGACGAAAGTAAGATGCTCGAAAAATTGGAGAAACAAAAGATTGAGATTTCAGGAGACGATTTTCGCGAAGGATTAACCGCAATTATCTCTGTGAAAGTAGCAGAGCCTCAGTTTGAAGGACAAACAAAAACCAAGTTAGGAAATAACGAAGTGATGGGCATTGTGGATCAAATGGTGGGGGAGATGTTGCGAAATTATTTGGAAGAGAATCCAAAAGATGCGAAAGAGATTGTGAACAAGGTGATTTTGGCGGCTACGGCACGACATGCCGCCCGAAAAGCCCGCGAATTGGTGCAACGAAAAAATGTGTTCGGTGGCGGCGGACTACCGGGGAAACTTTGGGACTGCTCCTCCAAGAAATCGGAAGAGTGCGAACTCTATTTAGTTGAGGGAGACTCTGCTGGAGGTACCGCAAAACAAGGACGCGACAGCAAGTTTCAGGCTATCCTTCCCTTGCGCGGTAAAATCCTGAACGTGGAAAAAGCAATGCCCCACAAAATTTTTGAAAGCGAAGAGATTAAGAATATCTTTACCGCACTGGGCGTTAGCATCGGAACGGAAGAAGATAGCAAAGCACTGAATATAGAAAAGTTGCGCTACGGAAAAGTGATCATCATGACCGATGCCGACGTGGATGGAAGCCACATAGCTACCCTGATTCTTACTTTCTTCTTCCGACATCTGAAAGAGTTGATTGAGTTTGGACATGTATATATCGCCACTCCACCACTCTACTTGATTAAAAAAGGAAAACAGGAACGCTATGTGTGGTCGGATAAAGAGCGGGAAGCAGTAACCGCCGAGTTTACAAACAATGGCGCAAATACAGGCGGTTTGCATGTGCAGCGATACAAAGGTTTGGGTGAGATGAACGAAACACAACTTTGGGAAACCACAATGAATCCCGAAACCCGAACATTGCGTCAAGTAACGATTGAAAATCTAACAGAAGCAGACCGCGTTTTCGCCATGTTAATGGGAGATGAAGTGCCCCCACGAAGAGAGTTTATTGAAAAAAATGCACACTACGCTAAAATTGATATATAAGGATTTAAAATTTAAAAATTTAAAAATTTAAAATTTAATTATACTTTATGGAAGAGATTATTACATTAAGAAACGTTGACATCTATCAAAAGAAATTGATGATTCTGCATAATTTATCCCTTTCAATCCATAAGGGAGAGTTTGTGTATTTGATAGGCAAAACCGGAACCGGAAAATCTTCTATCCTCAAATTGTTGATTGCAGACGAGAAAGTGCATGGCGAACATGCTGAAATTGCAGGATTTGATTTGAAAAAAATTAAAACTAAAAATATCCCCTTTCTACGAAGAAGATTAGGAATTATTTTTCAAGATTACCAACTGTTGTCCGACAAAACTGTGTTTGAAAACTTAGACAATGCCCTCAGGGCAATAGGTTGGAAAATAAAAGATGAACGCTATGAAAGAATCATGAAAACGTTAGATTTAGTAGGGTTGGGAACAAAGCATTTTAAATATCCGCACCAACTTTCAGGTGGAGAACAGCAAAGAGTATGTATTGCACGCGCTTTGCTAAATGAACCGGAACTCCTCATTGCCGACGAACCTACCGGAAACTTAGACCCTATTACATCTGAAGAGATTTTTCAAATATTTCATCATATTAACCAAAAAGGAACCACCGTATTAATTGCCACCCACGACTTTTTGATGATTGACAAGTTTCCTTCCCGTTCCTTGCTTATTGAAGATGGTAAAATTTTAGACTCAGGATTATGATTTCAGTACTAATACCGATTTATAATTTTAATGTAGCCAAATTAGTGAAGGATTTGCATGCGCAACTCACTTACGCAAATGTGGAATTTGAAATTATTTTGGGCGATGACGCTTCTACAGAAACGCATGGCAACGAAAAATTGATAAATCTACAAGGAGTTACCTATTTCTTTTTGCCCGAAAATATTGGAAGAGCAAAAATGAGAAACCTGCTCGTGGAAAAAGCAAATTTTCCCTATTTATTGTTTATGGATTGCGATGCAGCGGTGTTATATTCTACCTACATAAATAATTATATCTTAGAAATATCCAGAAACTCTAAACCGGTTTGTATCATTGGCGGCGTTGCCTATCGTACACTGAAACCAAATCCAAAATATTATTTGCGCTGGATTTACGGAAAAAAAAGAGAAGCTACAGATGCCGACGTGAGAAACAGAAAACAATACAAGTCGTTTACCTCTTTTAATGCAGTGTTCTCAAAATCAATATTTGAAACTGTAAAATTTGATGAATCGTTCTCTACTTATGGGAATGAAGATACTTTTTTTGGAAACCAGCTAAGAAACGCTAATATACCTGTTATCCATATTAATAATCCTCTTTACCATGATGGTTTGGATACCAATGAAGATTATTTGAAGAAAGTGGAAACCTCCATTGACAATTTAATCGCTTTGCTTAACGCTAACAAAATAGATTCAGGTTTTATTAATGAAAACAGATTGCTGGCTACCTACTTTAGGTTAAGAAAGTTACAAAAAATACCATTTCTTCGATTGTATTACAAAAAACGTCTTCGAAAAATAAAGTTAAAAATCTTAAAAAAGCCTTCTGTTTTTTGGTTAGATATGTATAAATTGGGCTATTTAGTGCAAAACATGTAAATGAAACGCATAGTTATTTCTGTTACTAATGATATCAGTACCGACCAGCGGGTGTTGAAAGTGGCGCACAGTTGCCACAGTAACGGGTTTGAGGTGCTGCTTATCGGAAGAAAATTGAAAAAGAGCCAACCGCTTCTTTTGCCTTTCAAATACAAACGGTTAAGATTTCTTTTTAATCGCTCGGCGTTGTTTTATGCGGCATATAATATCCGGCTGTTTTTTCTATTGCTTTTCTTGAAAGTAGATATTTTGCTGTCGAACGATACAGATACGTTACTTGCCAACTACTTAGCAAGTAAAATTAGGCGCAAAAAGTTGGTTTTCGATGCGCACGAGCTGTTTCCCGAAGTGCCGGAATTGGCGCACCGTCCCAAAGTGAAACGGATTTGGGAAAAGATTGAAGATTGGATTTTTCCGCACCTGAAACAATGCTATACGGTTTGCCAACCTATTGCAGATTACTACAATAAAAAATACAATACCAATATGCAGGTGGTGCGAAATGTTCCCTATTATTCGCAGCCTTCCGGTGAGAAACTGCTTGACTATTCGGGCAGAAAAATAATTCTCTATCAAGGGGCTCTGAATGTGGGGCGAGGATTGGAATGGATTATTAATGCCATGCCGAAGGTTCACAATGCAGTTTTTGTCATTGTTGGAGACGGCGATATTGCAAACTGCTTGAAAGAACAAGTGAACAAACTGAATCTCAATGATAAAGTTTTCTTCTTAGGCCGTATTTCCGGCTCGGAACTGCACAAATATACCCCCTCTGCAGATTTGGGAGTTTGTTTGTTAGAAAACAGAGGGCTAAATTACTATTATGCGCTGCCTAACAGAATTTTCGATTATTTGCAAGCGGGTGTGCCTGTGTTGGCAACAGATTTTCCGGAAATTGCAAGTATTGTTAAAACTTATAATACCGGAATTTTAATAAACCGATATGAACCGGAATATTTATCAGAAGTAATAAATGATTTTTTTACAAAAAAAATAGAAACGAAACATTTTGAAGAAATATCTAAACACTTTTGTTGGGAAGAGGAGGAGCAAATATTGATGGTTATGCTAGGTTCGTGAAAAATTTGAGCAGGATGACAGAAGCTATTCTATGCCCGTATGCCATTTGAAATCCTACTATTTACCAGGCTAAATCTTTTTTTCTTGTGCTGGAAAAAAGATTTAACCTTGTGTAGGCTAAAACTTATTTTCTACTGCTGGAAAAAAAGAATGCCGTTTTATAGGGATGTATATACAGTCTCAAAAAAAAATATATTTTTGCCGCCTCAAAAAAAACTGACCAATGGTGTAATGGTAGCACTCCAGGTTTTGGTTCTGTCAGTCTTGGTTCGAATCCAGGTTGGTCAACTCAAAAAACTCTCACTACTACAAAGTGGGATTTTTTTTTAAAGAAAGTGAAAGTGGGGTTTTAAAAACCCTTCTTTTTTTAGATACTAATTAATAACAAATTATAAAAAAAAACGTCATGGAAGATAGTTTAAACTTACTGGAAACATTAGCCGAGTTTAAAGATTTTAAAAACATTGATAGAGAATCATTGATGCGGATTTTGGAAGATATTTTCCGCTCAGCACTTACAAAAAAATATGGTCCCGATGCCAATTTTGAAGTTATCGTAAATGTGGACCGCGGCGAATTGGAGATTCAACGCTACAGAGAGATTGTAGAAGATGGAAATGTGAAAAACGAATTTACCCAAATTGCACTTTCCGAAGCTATTAAAATTGAACCGGATTTTGAAGTAGGAGAGGAGGTAATGGAAAATGTTCGGTTTTCTGACTTTGCAAGACGCGAAATCCAAGCCTTGCGCCAACATTTAGTTACTAAAATTACAGAATATGAAAAAGACTTAATCTATAAAAAATATGAGCACCGAATTGGCGAACTTGTTTCCGGAGAGGTGAGTCAAGTGTGGAAAAAAGAGATTCTTGTAATTGATGAAGATGGAGTAGAGCTAATTCTCCCTAAAGGAGAGCAAATTCCGGCTGATAAATATAAAAAAGGAGACTCGCTCTCAGCCGTTGTGCATCGCGTGGATATTAAAGGCTCTGCCCCGCAAATTATTATCTCAAGAACTTCTCCTTTGTTCTTGGAAGGATTGATGGAAACAGAAATACCTGAAGTTTATGATGGTCTCATCACTATCAGAAACGTAGTGCGCGCACCCGGCGAAAGAGCTAAAGTATTAGTAGAATCTTTCGACGATAGAATTGACCCCGTGGGCGCGTGTGTGGGAGTTAAAGGAAGCCGTATTCATAGTATTTTCCACGAATTACGTAAAGAAAGTATTGACGTTATTAATTATACAAGCAATATTAATCTCCTCATTTCCAGATCTCTTAGCCCAGCTAAAATCTCATATATCGAAATTGATGAAGAGAATAAAACAGCCAACGTTTTTATGAAACCCGACCAAGTTTCATTAGCCATTGGTAAAGGTGGATATAATATTAAATTGGCAAGCAAACTTGCAGGATATGAAATAGATGTTTTTAGAGATGATATTAAAGAAGAGGAAGACGTGGATTTGGCCGAATTTAACGACGAGTTCGACCAATGGGTGATTGACGCATTCAAAGCTATTGGCTGCGATACGGCTACAAGTGTGCTTAAATTAAGTCGAGAAGAGCTAATTCAACGTACCGACCTCGAAGAAGAAACTGTAGATGAAGTGATTGCTTCTATTAAGAAAGAATTAGATATTAATGATTAGATGATTAGATGATGAAATCTTTAATCTTAAAATATTAACCTTAAACATACAAATTATATGGACGACGAAAAGAAAATACCACGTTTAGGAAAAGCAGCGGGAGAGTTTAATGTGGCAACATCTTCAATTGTTTCTCTATTAAAAAAGCGTAATATTGAGATTATTGATACCCCTAACACAAAACTTTCTCCTGAGATGTATGATATTCTTTTAAAAGAGTATCAAAGTGATAAAATGGTTAAAGAAGATGCCAAAAAATTGGAGATCGGCGCTTTCGCAAAGTCAAAAGCTGAAGAGGAAGAACATAAACATATTGAAGAACTTAAACATCAGACTGAAGTTATTATACCTGTAGAGATTATAGTTGAACAAAAACCGCAGATACCCCCATCTGTCGACACTAAGCCAACGACTGAAGAAAAGAAAGTTGAGAGAACAAAAGTAATCCTTCCCGGAGTAAAAGTGGTGGGAGTTAAAGAATTAGAACCAAAGAAAAAAGCAACTACCGAAATAGTTAAGCCAAAAGTAAAAGAACCTATAATTGTAGAGCCGGTTGTTGAAGTAGCACCTCCTAAAGAAGTAGTAGCTCCCAAACCTGATCATATTCCCACTGTTGTGGAAGATATCTCTAAAAAATTCAAAGAGAGAGAAAGAGGATGGATAGATTTGTCGCTCATTGAAGAATCTAAACCAAAGAAAAATAGAAATAAGAAAGATAAAAAGCAGGATAAAAAAGCACGAGGAAAGGAGAACAAACCTGTTGTAAAAGAGTTTAAACCGGAAGAAAAACCGAATCTACCCAAGAAAGGATATGAAGAAAAGAAAACAACTCCTGCAAAACCTTTGGTTGAAGAACCCAAAAATGAAATTGAGCACATTAAAACGAAAATCCCTAAATTGACAGGACCTGTTTTTGTAACAGACCAAAAGGTGGATTTGGATAGATTTAACCGGAAACCACAGCCTAATAAAGAAAGCACCGGAAATGGACAAGCGCCATCACAAACACAGGCAAAAGACAAACAATCCACTGATAAAAAACGAAAACGAAAACGCATAAAACATCATAGCGGAAAGCAGGGCGGAGATAAACAAAACCAAGCTCCTGTAGCTAAAGTTGAAATATCTGATGAGGATATTCAACGCCAAATTAGAGAAACGATGCAGCGCCTTGAGCCAATCGGTAAATCTAAAACTTCTAAAAGAAGAAGAGAAAAAAGAGCACAAATCCATACAGAGATGATGGAGAGTGAAATGCAAGAACTCCAAAATCAAAAGAAATTGAAAGTTACAGAGTTTATTACCGCTAACGACTTGTCGGTTTTAATGAAAATGCCTGTAAATCAAATTATCTCTACATGTATGAGTATAGGATTGTTCGTTTCTATTAACCAAAGATTAGATGCCGAAACGATTGCCCTGTTAGCAGAAGAGTTTGGTTTTGAAGTTGAGTTTGTGGGAGTTGATCTTGAAGAATCAGTTAAATTAGACGATGAGGATAAACCGGAAGATTTAGAGCCGAGACATCCAATTATTACTGTAATGGGACACGTGGACCATGGAAAAACATCATTGCTTGACTATATTCGTAAAAGTAACGTTATTGCCGGTGAAGCCGGTGGTATTACACAACATATTGGAGCTTATTTAGTTAATCTTCCGGATGGAAGAAAAATAACTTTTTTAGATACCCCAGGACACGAGGCATTTACTGCAATGCGTGCACGCGGAGCAAAAGTTACCGACTTGTGTATTATTGTTATTGCTGCCGATGACTCTGTGATGCCGCAAACAGTAGAAGCCATTAACCATGCACAAGCTGCCGGCGTGCCTATGGTGTTCGCAATCACAAAAATAGATAAACCTAATGCAGCTCCTGAAAAAATAAGAGAAGGATTAGCAAATATGAATATTTTAGTGGAAGATTGGGGCGGAAAATATCAATGCCAGGAGATTAACTCTAAACAAGGAACCAACATTGATACTCTCCTTGAAAAGATTCTGCTTGAAGCCGAATTATTAGATTTAAAAGCAAACCCTAATAAGCATGGAGGTGGTACAGTGTTAGAGTCTTCGTTAGATAAAGGAAAAGGATATGTAGCTAAAGTATTGATACAGAACGGAACTGTTAAAATTGGAGATCCTATTCTGGCTGGAAATTATTATGGAAAAGTAAAAGCGTTGTTTAATGAGCGTAACCAACCATTGAAAGAAGCTGGCCCTGCAACCCCTATATTGCTGCTTGGACTGAACGGCGCTCCACAAGCAGGAGATATTTTGAAAGTTAGCACATCTGAGCATGATGCCCGAATAGCGGCTACTAAACGTGCACAGCTTGCTCGTGAAATGGGACTTCGTACTCAAAAACATATCACTTTGGACGAAATCGGCAGGAGAATCGCAATTGGTGATTTTAAAGAGCTAAACATTATCGTAAAAGGAGATGTGGACGGATCTGTAGAAGCATTATCCGATTCGTTGTTAAAGCTTTCTACCGAACAAGTGCAGGTAAATGTCATTCATAAATCGGTGGGAGCTGTTACTGAAAGCGATGTGCTTTTGGCTTCTGCATCAAACGCAATCATCGTTGCATTTCAGGTACGACCTTCGCCAAGCGCAAGAAAATTGGCAGAACAAGAACAAATTGATATTCGCATATATTCAATTATTTATACCGCTATTAATGAAATTAATGATGCCATTGCCGGTATGCATACACCTGAAATACGTGAAAAAATATTGTGTAATCTCGAAGTACGTGAAGTCTTCAAAATTACTAAGGTGGGAAATGTGGCTGGATGTATGTCGCTTGACGGAAAACTGCAACGCAACACTAAAATCCGCTTAATACGTGATGGAATTGTTATCTATTCCGGAAAATTAGGATCACTGAAACGTTTTAAAGATGATGTTAAAGAGGTACTTGCCGGACAAGACTGCGGATTGAATATAGAAAACTTTAACGATGTTAAGGTAGGTGATATTATTGAAGGATACGAGGAGTATGAAGTTAAAGTAACATTATAACTTTCCGAAAAATTACCCTTATTTTGCTCAACCAATCCCTAAAATATTATGTCAATAGTAATTTCCAATGTTTCAAAAGTTTATGGAACACAATATGCTTTAAATAATGTAAGTTTTGAAGTAAATAAAGGAGAAATTGTGGGTTTTCTCGGACCTAACGGCGCCGGAAAATCAACCATGATGAAAATAATCACCTGTTTTATTCCTCCAACAGAGGGCGATGTTTCTGTGTGTGGGTTTGATATTTGGAACGATTCAATTGAAGTGCGCAAACGTATTGGATACCTCTCTGAAAGCAATCCGCTTTATCATGATATGTATGTTCGAGAATTTTTAGAATTTGTAGCAGGTATTTATCATATAAAAAATGTGAAACAACGTATTGAAGAGGTGATTGAGATGACCCGCTTAGAGATTGAACAGCATAAAAAGATAGGAGCACTCTCTCGTGGCTACCGACAGCGTGTAGGACTTGCACAAGCCCTAATTCATGACCCCGAAGTACTGATTTTGGACGAACCAACTACAGGGCTGGATCCCAATCAGTTAGTTGAGTTTAGAGAATTGATTCGCCAATGTGGAAAAAGCAAGACGGTATTACTTTCCACACATATCATGCAAGAGGTAGAAGCAATGTGCAACCGTGTTATTATCATTAACAAAGGAAATATTGTGGCCGACAGTTCAATGTTAGATTTAAAAGAGAAAGTAAACTCTTTCAGAAAAACCAAAAAAGGTCAAGACCTTTCTATGGAAGAGGTATTTCACTTCTTAACTAAAGGTTAAGCGCAAATTCTCTGCCGGAGCGCAGGCAGGCTAAGTTGACATTTACAACATCTTCTCCTTTGCGGGCAAAAATCTCAGCAACAGCATTTTCAATCTCTTCAAAAGGAATAGCAATATGTGGAGAAGCGGCACCCAAAATTACCATGTTGGCAGAGCGAGCAGAGCCCAACTCTTTTGCAATTTTATCAGCATTGATGATTACTTTTTTGGGTAGTTTCTCCAATTCTGCATATATTTTTTCTACTTCAGGATAGTTAAGGGTGTTGATAAACGGTTGGTCGTTCGTAATTAACCAGCCCTCTTTAGATAGCCACGGAAAATAACGCAGCGCCTCCATCGGCTCTACCGAAATAATTAAATCTGCTTGTCCTTTGGGTATTAAATCTGAGGCAACTTCGTGGTCAGCCAAGCGAAAATGCGATTGCACATCTCCTCCGCGCTGGCTCATGCCGTGCACTTCAGCTTGTTTTAACGTTAATCCTTTTTTTACAGCGGCATAGCCAATAATAGATGCAATAGAAAGAATGCCCTGTCCGCCTACGCCTGCTAAAATAATGTCTATTTTCATAAGATATGTATTGATTATTAATAACTTTCTGATTTCATTATAAGAATGCGAAAATAGAAAAAAAAGCGAAATTTTATTTTATATTTTTGCGGGGTGAAATTTTCAACAAAATAAATAGTGACCACTCCATTCTACAAAAAAATATACGATACTTTTATCTTCCTGTTTCTCATTTGGTTGATGTTCTTTTGTACATTTAAACTGGGAAAATATCCGCAAGAGGGAATTTTGTGGCTTTTAGAGCAGTTGAATCTGTATTTGGCAAGCATTATTCCGCACGGGATGCTGTACGATTTCATTAGTAACGGTGTAGTAAATGGGGTAGGGAATGTGCTCTCTTTTTTGCCCAACATCTTGATACTCTTCTTTTTTATGTATATGTTTGAAGAGAGTGGCTACCTTACACACGTGGCTGCGTTATTAGACAGCATGATGCACAAAATAGGTTTGCATGGCAATTCCGCAGTGCCTTTACTGATGGGATTTGGGTGCAACGTTCCGGCAATATTGGCTACCAGTACTATTCCTGACAAAAAACGACGCATCTTAACCATGTTGCTCATTCCCTTTATGTCGTGTAGCGCCCGATTGCCTATTCTTGTGCTTTTGGTAGGCACTTTCTTCCCGCAAAATCCGATTCTCATTATCTTTGGACTTTATGGGGTTTCTATTATTACGGCGGTATTTACTGCATTTTTCTTAGATAGAGTGTTTTTCAAAACAGAATTAGATTTGACTCCTGTGGATGTGCTCCCGCTGCGAAAACCAAAAATGAAGAGAGTGCTTTTATTTACGTGGGATGCCTGCTATGAATATCTGAAAAAGATAGGTACAGTTGTGCTCATCGCTATGATGGTAATTTGGTTTTTAAGTCATTTTCCTCAAAATGAAAATGTGAATTATCAGTCAGAAAATCAATGTGATATAGAAAGTATTGCAAACGATTTTCGCGAAGACACCTACTTGGCACGTTTCGGACGTTTTATTGAGCCGGCTTTACGTCCGTTAGGTTTCGACTGGAAAATGAGTGTTTGCTTAACTACTGGATTGGCAGCTAAAGAGTTCATTGTAGGCACGATGGCTATTTTGTATCACACCAGCGAAGAGGAAACGCAGGTGGGTGATCATTTAAAAAATGCAAACATTTTTACAACACCCTCCGTGCTTTCGTTTTTAGTTTTTTCCCTGTTGTATATGCCGTGTATCGCAACCATTTTTTCTATCAAAAGAGAAAGCGGATACTGGAACTGGGCATTGTTTTCAGTAGTTTACTCCATTGCGCTGGCTTGGGTGGCGGCATTTGTGGTGTTTAGAGGAGCTTCGCTGTTGCTAAGTTTGTAAATATATTTGAATAGCTTTCTTAAAAAAACTATCTTTGCCCCGATTTTTTATATAGAGATAACAAAAAAATATGCATTTTATACAAATTCAGAACATTACAAAAAAATTCTCCAATCATTTAGCATTAGACAATGTTTCGTTTGAGATTGAAAAAGGGAAAGTGTTTGGACTGCTTGGTCCTAACGGTGCCGGAAAAACCACACTAATTAGAATCCTTACCGCATCACAATTCCCGATAAAGGAAAAATTTTATTTAATGGAAAATTATTGACTGAAAAAGAGTTGGAAAACATTGGCTATCTCCCCGAAGAGCGCGGCTTGTACAAAAAAATGGAGGTCGGCGAACAAGCTATCTACTTGGCACAACTGAAAGGGGTGCCGCACCACGAAGCCTTAAAACGCCTCAAATTTTGGTTTAGTAAGTTTGAAATAGAAAACTGGTGGAAAAGAAAAGTGGAAGAACTATCAAAAGGAATGCAACAAAAAGTGCAGTTTATTACCACTATTATTCACGAACCGGAACTGCTAATCTTAGATGAACCATTCAGCGGATTCGATCCCATTAACACAAATCTGTTGAAAGAGGAGATATTACTGCTTAAAGAAAAAGGGACTACCATCATACTTTCCACTCACAATATGGCTTCCGTTGAAGAAATTTGCGATGATATTGTGCTGATTAACAAAGCAAAAAAAATACTGAACGGCAATATTGCAGATCTAAAAAACCGCTTCAAAAGACATCGTTTTATCATCGAAATTGAAAAAAACGATAGCGCCGGAAGTTTAGACCTGCCTCATTGCTTTACGCTCATTTCTCAAACTGAAAAAACATATTCTGTTTTCTATGAAATACAACTTTTATCCAACGCCTCTTCTAACGAACTTTTAACATTTTTTATGAAACAAGGAAACATCATCTCCTTTCAGGAACTTTTGCCCTCAATGAATGACATTTTTATTGAACAAGTAAACAGGTATAATGATTAATGATTAATGATTAGTGGTTAATTTTCCCCGCTGGCAGGGGATTAAGAGGGTGGAAAAACAGAAATATTTAAACTTTAAAATTAAAATATTATGAACAAAATAAAATTGATTATTGCACGCGAGTATTTAACACGAGTAAAAAAGAGATCGTTCATTATTATGACGATATTGGCACCCATTATTTTGGCTTCTCTAATGATTGTACCTGCAGTGATAGCAGTTAAAACCATGGAATCGCAAAAAAATATGAATGTGCTTGTAATTGATGATAATGAATTTTTTATCAACAAATTAGAAGAAAACATATTCACCAAATTCACTTACCGTTCGGGAGATATTAACGAATTTAAGAAAGAACTTTTTAATGGAAATTATGATGCCATTTTACATATTGTAAAAAGTAGCTCCTCATTAAGAGCCAATTTGTATTATGAAAAAGACCCGCCCTCTCGGTTTGCCCCAGATTTGGAAAGCCAATTAGATAAACAACTGTTCGACAAAATGTTAATGGATACTTTTAACATCCAACCCAAGCAGTTTGAAGCCTATAAAAAGACCACCCAGGCAAACATTACCAGCATTAAAATTGATGAATTGGGCAATGAAAAAACAAGTTTCGCATGGATAAGTAAACTTGTAGGGATTATTTGCGGGGCGATTATTTACTTTTTTGTTTTTATGTGCGCCCAACAAGTATTACGAGGTGTGCTGGAGGAAAAAACAAGTCGTATTATTGAAGTGCTCATCTCTTCAATAAAACCCATGCAATTGATGATGGGGAAAATTGTCGGAGTTGGCATGGTAGGACTTACGCAGTTTCTTTTATGGATTCTCATCACCTTTTTATTGATTATCGGAGTACAAGTTGCCGTTCCAAATCTCCTTTCCGGCGACACAACACTTATCCAAGCCTCAATGCAAACTCAAATGTCCGAAAACACCTTGCCATCAGTTGGGTTTCAACAGCTTTCAGGAAAAATAACCTTAATTGAACAGATTCAAAACTACTTTAATTTCTCTTTCACTGCATTATTACTCTGTTTTCTGTTCTACTTTATATTCGGATACCTCATTTACGCATCATTATTTGCGGCGGTAGGCGCAGCCGTGGATAACGAAACCGATTCGCAGCAATTTCTACTGCCCGTTACCATTCCGTTGTTAATGACTTTAATTTTAGTTATGCCCATTGCAGAAAACCCAACCGGCTCTTTGGCAATTTGGTTCTCTATGATACCTCTAACCTCGCCGGTGGCAATGCTTATCAGATTGCCCTCTGGAGTGCCTCTTTACGAGGTACTTATCTCAATGGGTGGGTGCATTGCCTTCTTCTTCATCTGTGTGTGGTTTGCCGCAAAAATCTACAGAATAGGAATACTAATGTATGGAAAGAAAATAACATGGAAAGATTTAGGAAAATGGATTAGATACAAGATTTAGTGGTTAATGATTAATGGTTAATGATTAATATAATTGAAAAATGGCTATTGTTTTTTTGAGTTTGGGAAGTAATATGGGTGAGCGGGATAAGCATCTTCGTGAGGCAAGAGATGCTATTTTGACTGAGGTTGGTGAAATTATTGCCGAGTCTTCTGTTTACGAAAACGAAGCAGTGGGTTTTGAAGGAAATTCATTTTATAATCAAGTAATTAAAGTAAAAACAAAACTTTTACCTGAGAATTTGTTACAAAAAACACAAGAGATTGAAAGAAAAATGGGGCGTACTCAAAAAACTATTATTAAAAATGGCCTTCCCATTTATTCTAGTCGCATTATTGATATTGATATATTGTTATATGATGATTTACAAATAGATACAGAAATGTTAATCATTCCTCATCCGAAAATGTATGAAAGAGAATTTGTGATGAAACTGCTTTTACAACTTGAAACAGATTTGACCGTTTAAAGTTTTCTTAACCAAAAAATCGCAGGGCAAAAGCATTAAAATTCCCTACTAACAGCCAAAATATCCTAAATGGTAACTATATGGTGAAAATATTTTTAATGCTTTTGCCCTGATTGAAAAAAACGAAACGTTTACCATAGACTGGGGAGATGGATCCAATAAGGCAAACGATATTTGTCTGAGAAATTGTTAATTATTCGTCACTCGTGTTGCGTTTAATCTAATTGAATAACAATAACATACAATCACGTTCTTTGACATTTTGGTAATCAGATTTATTAAGTAGTTGATTTATATGTGTTTTGTCTAATAGGGTTTTGCGTGGAATCTGTAGAATTTTGCACTCGTAGAGTGCTCACATAACTAAGCAGTACGCTGAGCGTACTGTAAAAAAGATGCCACCATGCGCTCACAGCCCCGCGTCGCGGGGCAACCAAAAAACTACAAAAGCAAGTGGTTAGCCTGCTACGCAGGCGAGTTTGGAGGTGGCGGGTTGCTTTAAACAGTAGCCTGTGGCTACTGCTTAGTTAGATTTGCTCTCTACGAGAGCAGGAGCATGAACTTCATTTATCATTATAAATCGGAGGAAGCGAAAAACCGCTATAAAAATCTGATATCCAATAATTTTAAAGAACTTTATTTATAAACAACGCAACACTACTGATTGTTAATTGTTAATGAGATACGAGGCTTTCTCTGTGTATCTTTGTGGTTCTCTGTGTAGCTCTGTGTAATATTTTTCTTTGAAACTGTTTTTAACCACCAAGAACACGAAGTAAACAAAAAGGAACACAAAGGAAACATGCTGTATAGGAAAGTGTTGTTGGAAGGCTGCGGCAGCGTGCAACTTGGGTTTAGCACAAGCGGACGGAACGTTGCAGGCAATGCAGGAAAATTTTAGGAAAGAAAATAAGGGATATTTTGACAAAAATTCCGAATTGACAATATTTTCTGACCAATTGTTTTATGGAAGTTGAAAAAGAACTATTTTTGCCAAATTCTTAAAATAGAAGTAATATGAACGTTAATAAACTAATTTTAGGCGATAACCTCGAAATTATGAAAACGTTAGAGGGCGAAAGTGTAGATTTAATTTACCTTGATCCACCGTTTTTCAGTAACCGTAATTACGAGGTAATTTGGGGCGACGAGGGCGAGGTGCGCAGTTTCCAAGACCGTTGGAGCGGTGGAATGGAACATTATATTGCTTGGCTCAAAGAGCGTGTTGCACAAATGCACAGGATTTTGAAGCCGACAGGAAGTATTTTTTTGCATTGCGATTGGCACGCAGACGCTTATATTCGGGTACATATTTTGGATAAAATTTTTGGCGATAATAATTTTAGAGGGCATATCATTTGGAAAAGGTATGCAGCACACAGTTTAGGGACAAAAAGCCTTGACATGATTAGCGACAGTATTTATTTATATTCAAAGTCGAACACGTTCGTTTTCAATGTACAATATATGGAAGCAAATGAAAAGGAGTTGGAAGACCGTTTTCCTCGAATTGAAGAGGAAACAGGCAGAAGGTTTCAAGACGTTGCTCTCGAACAAAGTTCCAACAAAAGTAGCAAAAATGAAATACGAATTATTGAAGGAAAAGAGATTACAGCAAAAATGGGGTGGCGTTGGACACAAGAAACATTTAATGAGCGCATAAAAGAAAATCCTTACATCATTTATTGGACAAAAACAGGCAGACCGCGCTACAAGATTTATGCCGACGAATACGAAGGAATGCCAATGGGAAATGTTTGGGACGATATTCCCGCAATAAACACAATGGCAAAAGAGCGTATTGGTTATCCAACCCAAAAACCCGAAGCTCTTTTACAGCGCATTATCGAAATGGCAAGTAATGAGGGCGATATTGTTCTTGACCCTTTTGTTGGTGGTGGAACAACGGTTGCTGTTGCCGATAAACTCAATAGAAGATGGGTTGGCATTGACCAATCCGTTCAGGCAGTAAAAGTTACCGAATTACGTTTAGATAAACAGCGAGATCTGTTCAGTGCGCCATTTACAGTTCAACTTCACAAATATGATTATGATACGTTGCGTTACAAAAATGCTTTTGAGTTTGAGGAGTGGATTGTGCAACAATTTGGCGGAGTGAGTAACACCAAACAACGTAACGATTTCGGATTAGACGGAAAAATGCCCGACAACACACCCATCCAAGTAAAACGTTCGGACAATATCGGACGAAATGTGATTGACAATTTTTTGTCGGCAGTAAAACGAGCAGACAAAAATTTGTACGACAAAAATATCGCCGAGCAAAAGCCGATTGGTTATATTATTGCGTTCTCGTTTGGCAAGGGCGCAATACAGGAAGTTGCTCGATTGAAATTAGAGGAAAATATTGTCATTCGTTTGGTTATGGTTGAAGAAATTGTTCCGATTGCGAAGAAGCCAATATTGACAGTAGAAAGCAAAACCATTTCTCGCGATGAAAAAGGCGTTTGGGAAATTGAACTTATCGCCACAGGAACAAGCGAAGCGGGTATCGAATTTTACAGTTGGAATTTCAATTACAATCAAGAAAATGGCTTCAAAGCCGACATAATGATTGATAAAGAAGGAAAACAAATTGTAAAATTCAAAGCAGGAGGAACTTATAATGTTGCTGTGAAAGTTGTTGATAACGACGGATTGGAAAGTGTGGAAGTAGTGAGGTTGAAAGTGAATGGCGTAGTAGAAAGATCGAAGTAGAACAGAACTGAAAACGAATAAGTTTATGAAAAACGAAGTAGTAAAAAAAGATTTTGAATTTTTAATCTTCAAGATAAAACTAAAATGGAAAAATTATGATAACAACTTTATTTGAAAAGTATGGGAAATGGTTGTATATGGATAATAATTCCATCAGCTTTAGAAAAGAAAAACATTTTTGATCCTGAATTAGCGCACAAGTTGCGTTATGAAATTTTTGCGCGTGGCGGGATCGAAGATGCAATGGTTTTGTATAAAAACTTTCGGGGAAAAGAACCCGATGTAAGTGCACTGCGAAGAAACAGAGGATTAGGGAAGTAGATTATTTTTTCTAAAAAAAAAAGTTTATTTGCACTTAGTTTATACTAATCCTATTAACATATCCGTTATTTCTTATTCATTAAAAAAAATAATTAACCAAAAAAAATGTAGTGATGGAAAAATTTGAAAAAAACGAAGTATTGTCAAGAGCAGTGAGAGCGGGAAAGCGCACCTACTTTTTTGATGTAAAAACCACAAAAGCTGAAGAAAAATATCTGACAATCACAGAAAGTAAGCGCAGGTTTAACCCTGATACAGGATTGTTTAGCTATGAAAAGCATAAACTATTCCTGTATAAAGAAGATTTTGAAAAGTTTCAAAATGCTTTAGGAGCCATTTTAAATTTCATTGAAACCGGTGAACTTCCAGATGATAGTTTATTTGTTAACGAAAATCAAAGATTCGACAATTCTGAATCAGCTGACATCAATTTTGAAGATTTAGATGTATAGGAATGGGAAAGATTATTGCAGTTGTTAATCAAAAAGGGGGAGTTGGAAAAACAACAACAGCCGTCAATTTGGCGGCTTGTTTGTCTGTTTTAGAGCATAAAACACTTTTAATTGACGCTGACCCGCAAGCCAATGCAACCATCGCGGTAGGGGTTGAGGAAAATGATGTGGAGTTTTGCATTTACGATACATTAATGGGAAACCAGTATATTTCTGATATCGTAAAAAAAACATGTACTGCAAATTTAGACCTTATTCCTTCCCATATTGATTTAATTGGAGCTGAGATTGAAATGATTGGCATTGACAGGAGAGAATTTCGCTTACGCGATGTGTTGCAATCTATTAAAAATGAGTATGAATTTATCATCATTGATTGCGCCCCTTCATTAGGATTAATCACGGTGAATGCTTTAGTAGCTGCCGATTCGGTAATTATCCCCGTTCAATGCGAGTATTTTGCCTTAGAAGGGTTGGGTAAGTTGCTGAACACTATACGGATTGTTCAAAACGGAATGAACCCGCAATTGGCTATTGAAGGTATTTTACTAACTATGTACGATGCACGAACCGCACACTCAAATGCCGTAGTAGCTGATGTAAAACAATATTGCAAAAATGTTGTTTTCGACACTGTTATCTCTAGAAATGTTCGTATTAGCGAAGCCCATAGCAATAGTTTACCCATTATTTTGTATGATGTTAAATCAAAAGGAACTATTAGCTATTTGAATTTAGCTAAAGAAGTTTTGTTAAAAAACGGATACACCCCATCATTGTAATACCATGAAAAAAAATCAACCAAATAGATTAGGGAGAGGACTAAGCACCTTATTGGGAGGCACCGACCTCGCCATTGCAACTGATTCTTATATAAGAGTTTCCTCAGATGCCAACGCTATGATCCGATTGGATTCTATTGAACCAAACGCCGATCAACCCCGTAAGGAATTTGACGAGAGAAGTTTACAAGAGCTGGTGCTCTCTATTCAATCTTTAGGTATTATTCAGCCGATTACCGTGCGTCCCATTCATAACGGAAAATATCAAATTATTTCCGGCGAACGAAGATACCGCGCTTCTCTGTTAGCCGGATTGAATGAAATACCTGCTTTTGTGCGAACTGTTGATGAAATCAATGCCTTGCAAATGGCTTTGGTTGAAAATATTCAACGGGAAGATCTGAATGCCATTGAGATTGCTCTTACTTATCAACAACTTTTAAATGAATGTGATTTGTCGCACGAAGAATTGAGTGTAAAAGTTGGGAAAGAGCGTGCTACGATCACTAATTATCTTAGATTGCTTCGTTTAACAAAAGAAGTTCAAAAAGCAATATGTGAAAAACAGATAACTTTTGCACACGCCAGAACCTTAGTCGCAATTGAAGATATTGATCTTCAAAAAAAAATATTGAAAACTATCATCACTCAGCAACTCTCTGTTAGAGAAACAGAAGCCATTGTAAAAAAATATATTGCCGAAATAAAACCGGCTAAAACAAAAGTTAAAGTAACGCTCCCCGATGAAGAGATGGATTTCTCAAGAAAACTGTCTGATAAACTAAAAAGCAAGGTTTCAATCCAAAAAGATATTACAGGTAAAGGAAAGATATCTATTCTGTTTAGCTCTAATGAAGAATTGAAAAATATTATACAATCATTGAGTTAGTAATCAAGATGTATAAATGAAAAAAACAGTCTTGATTTTTTGTACATTTTACATTTTATTATCTATATTTTCCTTATATAATTGCAATGCTCAAATTGATACACAAATAGATACATTGCTGATAAAAAAACATGATCCTAAAAAGGCTTCGTGGTTGGCATTAATTCCGGGGGCAGGTCAAATTTACAACAAAAAATATTGGAAGTTGCCCATAGTTTACGGAGGAATCGCTTCTTCAGGATTTTTAATCTATTACTTTGCCGAAAGAACCGTTGTTTATTCCAAAGAATATAGAGCGAGGATAAACAACGATGATGAAGATACTTGGAATCCTGCTCTTAGTCATTTAATAACTCCCAGCATTGAAGCATCCAGAAATACCTACCGAAGGAATATGGAGATCTCTGTTGCCGCTTTCACTATTATTTACATTTTAAGTATTTTAGATGCTTGTGTTGATGCTCATCTATACTATTATGATGTTTCGGATAATTTATCGCTGGGCTTAAAACCAAAAATTGATTACAATCATATTAACAAGACACCATCATTCAATATAGCATTTGTTGTAAAATTTTAAATATGAAATTAGGCATTATTGGTTACGGAAGAATGGGAAAAACTGTAGAGCGTTTAGCGCCTCAATATGGATTTTCAGAATTTGTTATTATTGATAATGAGGAAGATTTGAGAATGAAGCAACACTCTCTTCAAGATTGTGATGCCGCAATAGATTTTTCAACTCCGCAATCTGTCTTGTCAATTTTATCTAAATGTTTTGAGTTTCAAATTCCTGTCGTAAGTGGTACAACAGGTTGGGAAGAGAATAAAGAGGCATTTATTAAGCGATTGAGCAATAAATCAATATCATTTATTTACGGGTCTAATTTTTCTATTGGTGCCAATATCTTTTTTAAACTTAACGCATGGCTTTCCCAACAGATGAAAATGCAGTCGCAATACACTGTTTCTATTGAAGAGAAGCACCATATTCACAAAAAAGATGCGCCCAGCGGAACCGCATTAACCATTGAAAAAGTAATTTTATCTCAGTTAGTTAGCCAAACTGTAATTCCTGTAGCTTCAATTCGGGAAGGTGAAATTGTGGGCGAACATATTGTAAACTATCAATCGGAGGAGGATACCATTCAGATTAAGCACTGCGCTCATAGTAGAGATATATTTGCGCACGGGGCTATTAAGGCAGCGGTATGGTTGAAGAAACATCCCGGAATTTATACATTCGAGGATATTTTTAACAAATTTTAATATAAGAAATTATTGTACGGATATATTTGAATATGCAACTTCTTAATTTCATTGTATAGAAGCTCCCGAAGCGCCTCATAGTTCTCTTTTGTTACAGCTGAGATAAAGATTGATTTTGCATTCATCTTCGCCATCCATGTCTCTTTTAATTCATTAATTGTAATATTTTTTTTCTCTTTTGGCGTTAGGTCGTCTGGGGCTTTTTCTATCCATGTATAATTATCTATCTTGTTGAAAAGATAGATCATAGGTTTTTCTCCTGCATCAATTTCCTGTAATGTTTGGTTTACTACTTGTATTTGTTCTTCAAAATCGGGGTGACTAATATCCACCACATGCAGCAAGAGATCGGTATCGCGAATTTCGTCTAATGTTGATTTAAAAGATTCTACCAACCCGTGTGGCAGTTTGCGAATAAAACCCACTGTATCGGATAATAAAAAAGGGAGGTTTTCAAAAACCACTTTTCTAACGGTTGTATCTAAGGTGGCAAACAGTTTGTTTTCTGAAAAAACGTCAGATTTGCTAATGAGGTTCATAAGTGTTGATTTTCCCACATTGGTATATCCAACTAAGGCTACTCTCACAAACTTTTCTCTGTTACTGCGTTGGATGAACTTTTGCTTATCAATCTCTAATAGTTTTTCTTTCAGCAGGGCAATTCTGTCACGGATAATCCGGCGGTCTGTTTCAATCTCCTTTTCGCCGGGACCGCGCATTCCAATACCGCCACGTTGTTTTTCCAAGTGTGTCCACATTCGCGTTAAGCGTGGCAAAAGATATTGATATTGTGCTAATTCTACTTGCACTTTGGCATGTGCTGTTTGGGCTCGTTTGGAAAAAATATCCAAAATAAGACGTGTTCTGTCAATCACGCGACATTTCAGGACAGTTTCAATATTACGGGTTTGCGATGGCGACAACTCGTCATCAAAAACAGCAATTTCTACTTTATTCTCTTCAATATAACGAGCTACTTCCTCTAATTTTCCGCTGCCAAGGTAAGTGCGTGGGTCAGGGTAGGGAAGGTTTTGAATGAATTTGCGTACAGCTATACCACCGGCAGTATCCGTTAAAAAAGCCAGCTCATCTAAATATTCACTCGCCTTTTCAAAAGGGATAGAGGGAGTAGCCACAGCGATTAGTACTGTTGTTTCTTTATTCTTAAACTCAACCATTCTTTGCACGTTTGGCAGCCATCACCTTATTTTTTGCTAAACGAATATAGTCTAAGAGGTAGCGATTAGCAGGACAACTAAAAGCACATGATCCGCATTCACAGCAATTTAGAACACCATGAACTTCACACTCTTCAAACCGGTTGTTAAAAGATAGAGCAGAAAGTAAGTAAGGCTCTAATCCTTGCGGACAGCCATAATTGCATTTTCCACAGCGGATACAGGGCTCAACATCAGCACGTTTGCTCTCATTTTCATCTAACAGCAGCAAACTTGTTAGTCCTTTTTTAGCAAAAAAATTCATATTAGAAACAGCCGCACCCATCATAGGACCACCGGCTATCAGTTTTCCTGTGTTTTCAGGAATACCTCCATTATTTAAAATATCCATGATGGGTGTGCCTATGCGAACTTTAAAGTTTTTTGGATTTTCAACTTTTTTTCCTGTAACCGTTAAATATGTTTCAATGAGCGGTTTATTCTTTTGGATAGCTTCATAAACGGCAAAACATGTAGTGATATTGTTCACAATAGCCCCTACTACTATGGGTAATTGTCCGTCGGGGACTTCGCGATTAATAAGCGCTTTTATAAGTTGTTTTTCAGCACCTTGCGGATATTTTACATAAAGTGGTACAACTTCAATATCAGGATATTGCCCAGCTACTTCAGTCAGATGTTTAATGGCATCTTTTTTATTATTTTCTATTCCAATTTTCGCTTTTTTAGCGCCCGATGCAATCATGAGCGCATTAATTCCCACTAAACACTCCTCTGCTTTTTCTAACATGATTCTATGGTCAACGGTGATATAAGGCTCACACTCGGCGGCGTTAATTAGCAGATATTCTGCTGTTTTTCCTTCGGGAAGCATATATTTTACGTGTGTAGGAAAACAAGCGCCGCCCAAACCCACAACGCCGCAATCTTTAATACGTTGCACAATCTCTTGCTTGTTGAGTTTAATCTCTTTCACAATTTCGGGCGAACGGTCAATGCGGGTTTCCCATTCATCACCTTCTGTTTCAATTACAACAGCGGTTTTTTTGAAATGAGAACTATCGGCAATATCATCTATCTGTATTACCTTTCCCGACACGGGAGAATGGATATTTGCACAAATAAACGACTCTGCCTTTGCTAAGAGTGTACCGATCTTTACGGTGTCCCCTTTTTTCACTTGGCACACAGGTGAAGCGCCTAAATTTTGGTGTATAAAAACTGTAGCAATTTTGGGAACAGGAAATACTTCAACAATTTGATGATTAGCAAACTTGTTCTCTTCAGGATGCACGCCGCCTAAGGTAAAGGTTTTCATATAATTAGATTTATTTTTTTGAGTTTGCAAAATAATATAAAAATTTGAAAATTCAGTATTTTTTTCAAAATTGATATTCCATTTGCACCCCAAATGTAATTTTATTGCATACGAAAATCGGTTTTTACCATGTAAATCAATACTATAACTTGGCATCTCATTTTGCATCTGCCCGGCCGAGCATCTTTCCTCTACTTTTTGCTTGACCAAATTACATGAAGTTTTTTCGTAAAAAAGTCAAGTCGGTAGTTTCGACTTCGCTCAGCCACCGAATGCAACTGTTTGTCCGCATCTCCTGCCGATGTTGCTGCCCGCAAAGGTTTTCCATTTCGTATTAAGTTGTTGAATTTCATTTATTTTTTATGTGATTCTACCAAAAACTCACCCCCTCCCCTATACGCTGTCGCATACATCTTCATCTGCTTCAACATGGAGTTGAGTCCGTTGGAGCGCATGGGCGAAAGGTGCGCCCGAAGTCCAATCATATCTATAAAATCTAACTTGGCTTCTAATATCTCTTCCGGCGTTCGGTTCGATAATACTTTAATCAGCAGATTCACAATACCTTTTGTGATAATGGCATCGCTGTCCGCACTGAAAATGATTCTTCCCTCCTTAAACTCCGCATGTAACCACACCTGCGATTGACACCCCGAAATAAGGTGCTGCGGCGTTTTGTACTGCAAATCAATAAGCGGAAGTTCTTTGCCCAGTTCAATGATGTAGTTGTACTTGTCCATCCAATCGCTGAAATAGGAAAAATCCTCAATAAGTTGCTGTTCGGCTTGCTCAATTGTCATAATTTAAAGATTTAAAGATTTAAGGTTTAAGATTTACATTTTTAGATTATAGATTATAGATTTACTATTTTAGATTTGGTAATTGAGCTTAGTTGAAATTTAAATTTCTTGTTTATAACGTATTCCATTTAGTAAGTTCTATCTCAATGATATGGTTTGTAAGGTTCTTTTGGTAAGGTGTGTAGATGCGAATATAGTTATCGGTAAACCCAAAAATCATGCCGTTTTTTATATCATCTTCAAATAAAACAGCTCTTTGGGTCTGAAAATGCTCTTTAAAAAATGTGACTTTTTTAGCTTCGGAAAGTTGTATTAATAGTTTGGTGCGCTCTTTTTTCACGCTGTCTTTTACCTGATATTTCATTTCGCCGGCGGGTGTTTGCGGGCGTTTAGAGTAAGTGAAAATATGCAAGTAACTAATGGGTAGATTGTTCAAAAAAGCAAGAGTCTCTTCAAAATCTGCCTCAGTTTCTGTTGGAAATCCAGAAATCAAATCCACAGCAATACAGGCATGTGGGAGCAACGATTTAATTAGATGTACTTTATCTGCAAAAAGTGAAGTGTTGTAACGTCGTTTCATGGCAGCCAGCACTTGGTCGGCTCCCGATTGCAGCGGAATATGAAAATGGGGCATCAACACGCCGGAATTGGCAACCAATTGAATAATTTCGGGAGTTAACAAATTAGGCTCAATAGAGGAGATGCGCACACGCTCAACATGTTTTCGTGCATCAATCTCTTTTAATAATTGGAAAAAAGTTTCACCGTTTTTTCTTCCAAAGTCGCCGGTATTAACGCCGGTTAGCACCACCTCTTTACAGTTGAGGCGTGCAATTTTTTCAAGATTACCCAACACATTGGCTATGGTGTCGCTGCGACTTTGCCCCCTCGCGCGCGCCACCGCACAGTAAGAACAGTGATAGTCGCACCCGTCTTGAATCTTTAAGAAAGAGCGCGTTCTTTCGTGCAAAGAAAAGGTGGAGAAAAAGGTAAGAGGTGCGGGGTGCGGGGTGCGGGGTGCGAGGTATGGAATAATTTCCATTTTATTCTCAGAGCCAAACACTTTGGTTACGCCGGGGAGGTTTTCAACAAATGCTTTATCTCTTGCGGCAAAACAACCGATTACAATAATTTCAGCATTTGGGTTTTTCCGGTGAAATTGCGCAATCAGGCTGCGTGCTTTTTTCTCGGCAATACCCGTAACCGTACAAGTATTTAAGATGTAATAATCCGGATTTGAGGTATTTTCAAAACCTTGCTCTTGCAACTTACGCGCAATGTGAGACGACTCGCTGTAGTTTAATTTACAACCTAAAGTAGCAATGTGGAACGTTTTTGGCATCAATTAATGTGTCTTACTTGCTACAAAACGGTTTGCCTATGCAAAGCATCTCTCTTCCAAAAACAGTGTTTAAATATTTTGCTGCAAGGAGGTAAAATGCTAATAATGAAATAATTAACTCGGAAAATGCTGCCACAAAATGCCAGAAATGTCCGCATCCGAAAGAGTCTAATGATAATCCTAAAAATAGGACTGCAATGAAGATTAGAAGGAAAAACATTACTTTCGACATTTTGAGAGCAGAGATAGTAAAAATAATCGTTAGAAAAAAGTATCCGACAAATATGAATCCCATCTGCTTCATGTCTGCGGATGTTGCCAGTGTCTCTCCAAAGCACCCCATTCTTATAAGCCAACTCATACACATACCAATCCAAAACAATCCGTATGCACCGAAGGCGGTCGAACCGAAAAGGTTGTTGTGTTTAAAGTCGAACATAGCTGCAATAAGTTGTGCCGCTCCGCCAAGAAATAGCGCCCAAGGCAGAACCAATCCTAATCCTGTTGTAATTCCAAGCTTTTGCGAAGAAGCAACGAGTGTTACAATAGCTAAGCCGAAAAGCCCAAGTGTGGTAGGGTCAGCAACTTCAATTTTAATTTGTTTAGTTTCCATTTACAATATTTTATGATGATTATTAAGAATTAAAAATTTATTGATTACAATAGTCATTTAAAAAAATTTGGCAAAAATAGTAAAACCATTGGAATTTGTAGGAATAGCTTTCCATTGGCAGGGCAAAAGCATTAAAAATATTTTCACCATATCCTAAGACCTCAAGTTCAGATAAAAGAGATACCCCCACGCTTTTTTATTTCCAAAAAAATAATAACCGCTTGTTTGAGGTTGACGGGCTAAAAAAATTAAAATATTTATTTGTGACTAACAATAAATAAATAGCTCAAGCTGTTGAAAAACTTTTTACGAAACATGTTACTTTTAAGTTACTGATAGGGATTGAGGAAAATATTGCTCAAAATATCCAAATTTTCCCCAACCCAATCTCCAACGAACTTTTCATAAAATCAGCTCTGCAAATAGAAAAAGTTGAGGTCTACTCTATGTTAGGAAGTTTGCTCATTTCAGAAAATAACTTTAAAGAGAAAATATCCGTATCAACTTTGCCAGCAGGTATCTATTTTTTAAGAGTTTATACTGATAAAGGTATGGTGGTTAGAAAGGTTGTGAAGGAGTAGTGGCGGGCATTGGGACTTGACAAAAAAGAAATAGACAAACCCCAACAGTCGCCTTCCCAAGTTGTCAATGTCGTGTTAACCCATTAATCACCATTTATAAACTACCCCACGCAGCACACCAAGTTCCTGTCTCCGTGGGCATCGTTTACCTTACCCACTGTGGGCCAATATTTGTCATCGTAAGGCATTGGATATGCGGCTTTTTCGCGAGAGTATGGTTTTTCCCAATTGTCGGCGCAAACCACTTTTGCTGTATGCGGAGCGTTTTTAATTACGTTGTTTAGTTTATCGGCTTTGCCCTCCTCAATTTCACGAATCTCTTCGCGAATGGCAATGAAGGCGTCGCATAATCTGTCAATTTCGCTCAGCGGCTCGCTCTCGGTGGGTTCAACCATCAGTG
>Ga0123353_10001156_pt1 | contig 32217 bp, 23 predicted proteins | sample TergutLab28metaG_3_FD_92763 | JGI IMG/M metagenome (GOLD analysis project Ga0123353, IMG submission 92763) | Labiotermes labralis P3 segment gut microbial communities from Petit-Saut dam, French Guiana - Lab288 P3 | ecosystem: Host-associated > Arthropoda: Insects > Digestive system > Gut ... | reverse complement strand
ATAATACAACTCAGACTCGATGTCCATGAGGATACCGATCCGGATCGTTTGTTCGCCGGACTCGGTTCGGGACATATCGATAGAGTATTGGCTAACAGTAACCAGGCTATCTCCAACTTCTAAACCAGGGGGAAGATAAAAATTATAGTTCTGAAAGTCATAGATCTCTTTCACAGTTCCTCTAAAGCCAAAGAAATTTAACGTATTATCGTTCGTGCGCCAGGTGGGATGATACCAAACATTAGCAAACAGCTTGGCTTCGGTTAAATCATTCTCACCCCAAATGGTAATGCTGTTTTCTCTATTTTCACCCAACATACTACCCGCGGCAGAAACTTCACCCGCTATCGTACTGTTCGTAATATCAATTCTGTTGTTAGAGGAATTGGTAGGTTGTGAGTAGGCGTGAGCAAAGCCAGCGTAAATAACTCCGGACACATCGCTGTTTTCGATGATGATACTGTTGTTAGAAGCCGTGGCAAGACCGGTATCATCGCCAGGGATGCCAATGACAGCTTGTCCACCGTATATGTAGCCGCTTATTGTACTGTTTTCAATGGTTACACTGTTGTTAGAGGCAGTAACTGTACCATCCAGACTTTGCGCAAAACCACCGTAAATCAAATTGGAATAGTAAGCAGACCCACTATCTATCGTACTCTTCGTGATGCTTACACTGTTATTAGAGGCAGTAACTGTAGCGGAAGCAGAATTACTAAAAGCCCACCCGCCGCTAAACGCGCTAGTACCGGTGTTACCATCTGAAGTGGCCAGACTGCTGTTGGTCTTCTTGAGGATCAGATTGTTATTAGAGGCAGTGGCATTGTCCTCGTTACTAACAGCGTACCCGCCGAAAACCGAAAGGGAACCTTCCGTATCCAGCGTATTTTTAATAAAAGTTACGGTGTTCTCGGATGCCGTGGACTCACCGTCGTAGCTATTAGCGTACCCGCCGTAAATCTGGGTGACAGCTCCATCATCAGTAATAATCTCATTTTTAATAAGGCTTATCTTGTTTTTAGACGCCGTATTGACTCCGCCGTTTTCGGCGTGCCCGCCGTATATCTCGCTGGCTGTGCTACCCTTGAAGACTACAGTATTCTTAGACGCTGTAGTGACTCCGTCGTTAGTGGTGGCGTATCCGCCGGTAACCCAATCAGCCGTACTGTTCGTGACGGTCACAGTATTCTTAGAAGCCGTAGCGTCTCCGAAGTAACCAGTGGCGTCCCCACCGAAAACCGCACTAGCCGTACTGTTCGTGACGGTCACAGTATTCTTAGAAGCCGTAGCGTCTCCGCCACTGATAGAACGCCCGCCATACGCATTAGCCGTACTGTTCGTGAGGGTCACCGTATTCTTAGAAGCCGTGGCGTCTCCGGAATCAGTGCTGGCGTGCCCGCCTAAAATCGAATCAGCCGTACTGTTCGTGAGGGTCACAGTATTCTTAGAAGCCGTAGCGTCTCCGGAACCAGTGGTGCTGGCGTCCCCGCCAAAAACCGAATCAGCCGTACTGTTCGTGAGGGTCACAGTATTCTTAGAAGCCGTAGCTTCTTCGGAACCTTCGTTAAAAGCATGTCCGCCTAAAACCGAATCAGCCGTACTATTCGTGAGGGTCACAGTATTCTTAGAAGCCGTAGCGTCTCCGGAAGCTCTGCCCCAAGCATATCCGCCGTAAACAGTGGCGCTTAGTATGCTGTTATCAATGATTACACTGCTCTTTGAGACCGTGGCGGAACCATAATAACCGAGGGCGTATCCACCCAAAATCATCGGACTGGTCAACGTGCTATCAGTAATAGTTATATTGCTCTTTGAGACCGTGGCAGAACCGTAAGGGCAGTAAGCCCATCCACCGTAAACAGTGCCGCTTATCGTACCTGTACCATTATCGATAATTACATTGTTTTCAGAGGCTGTTGCGGAAACACCGTTATAATTATAAGCATATCCACCATAAATAGTAGCTGCCACCGTACTGTTGTTAGTAATAGTCACGCTGTTTTCGGAAGCCGTAATTGTTGATGAATTAGGAGGGTCATAAGGCTCGTATATGAGGGCGTACCCGCCGAAAATCTTGTCTGTTACCGAACTATTATCGATATCTACACTGTTGTTGGAGACCATGACCGTAGCAGACGCAGCGGACCAGTTCCGAGCATACCCGCCGAAAACTTCATTAGCCGTACTATTATCACTAACGGTTACGCTGTTACTGGACGCCGTGGCTATAGTATCGCCACCATAAGTGTTAGCATATCCGCCGATAATTTGACCCGTCGTCACCAAGCTCTTGTTAGTAACAGTCACGCTGTTTTCAGAGGCCGTAACATTACTTTGCCAGCTGTGAGCGTTTCCGCCAATAACAGCGTAGGTCACCCGGGTATTACTGATACTCATAATGTTATTACGAGATACTGCGGAGGAATAGGTATTCTCAACACTTCCACAACGAATGTCCCCAACTGTGCTATCCGTGATGCTTAAAGTGTTGTTAATAGCCATGCCGGTACCGGAAGTCGCTAGCCCGCTGTATACTTCACCCGTTACTGTACTGTTCGTAATCGTCACGCTGTTGTTGTCGGCGATAGCTAAAGCATTAGACCCATAACCTGTTTCTGCTTCCCCGCCGAAAACATTACGCACCGTGCTATTAGTAACCGTCACGCTGTTGTTGTCGGCGAGAGCTATAATTTCAGAAGAGTTGGAAGAAGTTCGAGCATATCCACCCCAAATAGTCCTGAGCTCCGATTTATCGACAGTAATTTCGTTCTCAAATGCCGTAGCAAAACCGTAATTACTTATCGCATATCCACCATAAAGATGGCCTGTGCTTGAAGTAAATCTGCTGTCCGTAATAGTCACAGTGTTATTGTCGCTTGTGGCAGAGCCACCGACGAAAGTACTAATAGCGTACCCTCCATACGCGATACCACCCACTTCGCTGTTCGTACTAACGGTCAACATGTTATCGGATGCCTCGGCAGAGCCGGAAGGAGTCTCTGCATATCCACCGTAAACGTAGTTAGTTATCGTGCTGGAAGAAATGTTCACGCTATTATCAAGTGCTGTGACCAAATCAGAAGAACCAGTGGTGTTACGAACGAGCCCACCATAAACGCTTCCTGCAACCCTACTTCCATTTTCTATGAATACTTCATTATCCCATACTTTTGTTTGTGAAAGACCGCCAAAAACATAACTTGGCGTGGTTATTCCACTGCTGCCAGGTGTAAAATTCACGATAACGACATTTTCGCTGGCAAGAGGAGTTGTGTTATCAGTATCTACAGCATAGAGAGCGTTCGTACGCGGAACTGGATAACTCCAAGTGGGAGCATTCCTTAGTGGCTCATTACTAGTTGCGTCATTTGTATAAGATATGGTTTTTCCGGCAAAAGAACTTGCCGGGGCAAATAAACAAAAAATAAAAAAAGATATGCACATAACGATCTGTAAAATATTCACAGCTTTTTTTCTTTTTCCCCGTTGCATTGTATTACGTTTAGTTAAGTAATAAATTGCGTCAGATATTATCTTCATAGTTACTTCCTTATGTGTTTTATGAGTTGCCTTGCTAAATTTTAAGAAAACACTCCATCAGTATATTACTGTAACACATATATTATTTTTGTCAATGCATATTTCTCTAAAATCACTAGAGAGAGCTTGTCCTATTCATATGTAAATGTAGTTCAGGATTGATCTGACAGTCTCCCATAAAGAGAGTGAGAAAAAGCTCTTTCAATATAGACCGGAATCAAAGCTCCCTTCCTAACTGAATTTTTCGTATAAGCCACATGGACAATTCGATTACAATTCGTACGCCCCATGTATTGATCTTCCTTTGCATCAGAAATACCGTCCGCCAATCGAGGGCTTTCTCCTTCAATTAAAACGGACTGACAGGTGCCTACAAGTAAAGACAATTTTTCTAGTGTAATTCTTTCTTGGGTTTTTAATACGCTATGTATTCTTTCTTTCTTTATAAAATCTGATATTTTTTCCGGAAATAACCGAGCAGGAGCACCTTGGCGATCAGAGTACATGAATGCAAACAAACTATCGTAACGCACCTCTTCCAACAGAGAAACAGTTTCAAGAAAATCTTCGTTCGTTTCCCCGGGAAAACCAACGATAATATCTGTTGTAATAGCTATATTTGGATTTACTTGACGAAGTTTAATAACTTTATCCAAATATTCGTCTCGGGTATAATGACGATTCATTCGATGAAGTACTGCCGAAGATCCGGACTGTACCGGCAAATGAATATGGCCACAAAGCTTGGGGTTTGACCCGAATGCTGAAATTAACTCTTCTGATAAATCTTTAGGATGAGATGTAGTAAACCGAATACGTTCTAGTCCCTTCAGTTGCGAAATTTGATATAATAGTTCAGTAAAATTCGGAAAACCTTCTTTCTTGCCATAACTATTTACGTTTTGACCAAGCAAAGTTATCTCTTTTCCGCCTGCCTCAATAACAGATTTGATTTCAGTCATAATATTTTCGGGAGATCGACTGATTTCATGGCTTCTGACATAAGGAACTACACAATAGGTGCAAAAATTATCACACCCCTGCATAATTGTGACAAATCGAGAAGGCTCTACCTTCTGAGGCACTGTCGCAAAGGCTTCGAATTGAGAGATATCATTTGAAAAATCTACATTCACAACTGAAGTTCTTTTGCTTTCGCGAATATCCGTAACCATTTGTGGTAAACTTCCAATTGCATGCGTTCCCATGACAATATCCACCACGGGCAAACGATTTCGAACCCTTGCACCATCTTGTTGTGCCACACAACCGGCTAAAACTACAATCAATGAAGTCTTTTTTGCTTTTAGAGCAGAAAGCCGCCCTAAAAAACTATATGTTTTTTGTTGTGCTTTTTCTCGAATTGCACAACTGTTAAAAACGATAATATCTGCGCCTTCCAAGTCTGTTGTGATTGTATATCCGATAGATTTCAGCGCATTTTGAATCCGCTCAGTATCATATACATTCATCTGACATCCAATTGTTTCGACATAGGCAAGCATTTTGATATTCCCTTATGTTGTTTCTAAAAACTGAAGTTGTTTTTTTTCGAGCAATTCTTCAAGCATGGGCTTAATCGTTGAAACGGCTTGTTGAGGAACTCGAATTTCCAAAAGACCTTCCTTCGGATCAAGTGTGGTCATAATCGCTAGGTTATCATAGCCTTCCAAAATCGCTTTAATAAAAGCCAAGCTTTCTCGCGGCGCTTTTACTTTAAGTGTATGAATGGGAAAGTCCATAAAAACATCCCTATTATTTTTAGCCAATTTACAAAATTTCTTTGTTGCCGAAATGAGTCTTTTTCTGATATGTTCGTTTCATGAGAGAAAGAGAGTGGAACATATCGCCGGTTAAGGCAGATTGGATAGATTCCGTGTGTCTTGAAACCGGTATTTGCCCTATCCTAGCAACTGTTTTATACCAACGAAACATTCGCACGCCGAAGGATATTTATCAATTTCTATCTCCTCGCCTGGATCAAATTCGTTCGCCTTTTGTTTTAAAAGACATGGATAAAGCCGTAAATGCAATTACGGAAGCGATTCTGGCTCACAAAAAAATTCTGATTTTCGGGGATTACGATGTGGATGGCATTACAGCTACTGCCGTTATGAGTCAGTTCTTTACTAAAATTGGCGCAGACATAACTACCTATGTACCCAGTCGCTTAAAAGAAGGATATGGGTTACGACCGGAACACATCGAAAGAGCCGCATCAGACGGCATATGTTTAATTATAACAGTTGATTGCGGTTCGTCAAGCGAAGATGCCATCCTTTGTGCAAATAAACATGGGATTGGCGTTATTATTACTGATCACCATGAAATAGAGGCGCCTCTCAAAGGCGCGGTAGCGATTGTAAATCCGAAACAAGCAGAATGCGAGTCGGATTTGTCGTTCTTGTCCGGCGTAGGTGTTGCGTATTATGTAATCCTCGCATTGCGGAAAAAATTACGAGAAAAAGAATATTTTATCCAAATTCCGGAACCTAATTTAAAAGATTTTTGTGATTTGGTTGCTTTAGGAACAGTTGCAGATGTAGTTCCAATGATTGAAGAAAATCGTATTTTTACTCGTGTGGGATTAAATTTATTAAAACAAAATCCAAGACCGGGAATTTTAGCATTAATGCGAGAAGCTCGAATTCATCCATTTCAAATATGTGAACGAGATATAGCATTTTCATTAGCACCGCGTCTAAATGCCGCAGGTCGTGTTACTCATGCACAAGAAAGCATTTCACTTCTAATTGAAGAAGATCCGCAAAATGCAGAATATTTATCGGAACACTTAGATAGGCTTAATGAAGAACGCCGTAAAATTGAAAGGGTAATTTTAGCAGAAGTGCAGCAACAAATTTCAGAAACACCTGAATTGTTAGATAGACATGCATTGGTGTTATACGGGCAAAATTGGCATCAAGGAGTTTTAGGAATTGTGGCTTCTCGGGTATCAGATCAATATAGAAAACCTTCGTTGATTTTTTCAATTAAAGATGGTTTGGCAAAGGGATCGTGTCGAAGCGGTAGTGGAATTGACTTATACCAAGCATTGACAAATTGTTCAGATTTATTCATCCAATTTGGCGGCCATGCAAATGCCGCCGGGGTTTTGTTGTCGGAGGAAAATATTCCTGCTTTCATTATCCGTTTGGAAGATACGTTGGCCATACAAAAAGAAAAACTACCAGAAATTGCTCCAGTTATAATTGACTGCGAAATTCAACTGGCAGACATAACCCCCCAACTATTAGAAAATTTAGAACAATTACAGCCGTTTGGTCCGAAAAATGACGAGCCTTTATTTATGGCTCGAGACATATCCGTAGTAACGAATGAAATTGTTGGAAATCGTCACTTACGAATAGTGATAAAGGAAAAAAATCAAAAGACAACCTATACTGCTATTCGCTTTAATTATACAGAACTTGTTGAGGAAAAAATGTTTTCGAAAATTGCATTTCATTTACGCTGGAATTATTGGAATGGTCGAAAAAGTCCGCAGTTAGTTCTCGTGGATTTTTAATTTTTACTTGCTAAACACATGGTTTTTAGAGTACAAGAATAAATCTAAAAAATTGTATAAAACAGAAAAGAGTCATTCATGAGTAAAGTTTTTCGCCCCAGTACCCGCGAATCTTCTATCTTATCCAAGATTGAATCCAACAAGGAATATGCTCGTAAAAAAGCTTTATACGCCCTTCCGGAAGCAATGGATGGATTGTCCAATGCAATTGCCAGCAAATTGGTAGAAGAAGGCTTAATTGAAACAATTAGTAAAAACAGCCTTCAAGAGCAACTATATAAGTGTTTGGAGATTCTCTCTCGAGCAGATGATTTTGAAATTGACTATCAATGTGCACCGGTGCGTAATGTGGTGCCGAATCCAAATATAATTAGTCAATATATTACTGTATTTATCACGGAAAAATTAATCGACCATAAAGATATCATTGATATTTATGGAGACGATATAGATTTATATCGTTGTGTAAATCAACAGGTAGCTAAATTCTTACCAATGTAACGAAAATAAATTTAGATTTTTGAATAATAAAAGCGACTTTAAAGTCGCTTTTATTATTGAGGAACTCCATAAAATTTTAAATACCTTCAACTATAAAATTCTACGGCATATAAAAATCACGAATTGCGGTTACAACCCATTCTAGCTGTTCCAAACGAAGTTCAGGATAAATCGGAAGAGCCAGGGTATATTTAGCGGCAAGTTCAGATTGAGGGAAATCGCCTATTTGATGTCCCAGATAGGCAAAACAGTCTTGCAAATGAAGCGGAATGGGATAATAAACTTCAGTTTGAATATTTCGATCTGACATAAAGGAACGAAGTTCATCTCGCCTCTCTGGAAGCCAAACAACATATTGATTGTAGATATGAAAACATCGAACTTCTCGAGGTAATTGAATCAGTTTAGTAAGTCCGGCTGTTTCAAATAATTGAGTATATGTTTTGGCATTTTTTCGTCGTTTTTCAGTCCAAGCATTAAGGTGTTTTATTTTCACTTGCAAAATACCCGCTTGGAGCGCATCTAATCGAAAATTTCCTCCTACATAGCGATGGTAATATTTAGGATGCATACCGTGAACTCGAAACATTTTGAGTTTTTCATGAATTTCATCGTCATGGCAGACAATCATGCCTGCATCGCCATACGCACCTAAATTTTTAGAAGGAAAAAAAGAAAAGCAACCAATATCGCCCATAGAACCTGCCATACGGCCTTCATGTTTAGAGCCAATTGCTTGTGCAGCGTCTTCAATAACAATAAGTCCATAGGCTTTGGAGATTTCAATAATTTTCGTCATATCTGCGCATTGACCGTATAAATGAACCGGAACAACTGCTTTAACACGAGACAATTCTGTCTTTGAAAATAAGCCTAATGTTTTTTTCAAAGCACTTGGACACATGGCATAGGTTTCTTTTTCAACATCCACAAATAACGGATTGGCCCCTACCCGAGCGATGGCTCCTGCCGTGGCAAAAAACGTATAGGGTGTTGTAATTACCCAATCACCTTCGCCAATACCTAACGCCATAAAGGAAAGAATCAACGCATCTGTGCCAGAAGAAACGCCTACCGCATAACGCGTTCCACAAAATTGAGCCATGCTTTCTTCAAATTTTTCGACATGAGATCCCAAAATAAAACGCTGGCTTTTATAAATTTCTTGTGTAACCGCCAGAACTTCATCTTTAATTGTTTCATATTGCTTTGTTAAATCCAATAACGGAACATGAATTTTGGACATTTGACTTCCTCCAAGATCTTTTACTTGCGACGCAAATACTTGGCAGATCGTTGAGGCTCTCCGCCGTTAGGTGTTATTTCCATGCACTGAGTTTCTACTGCAGCATATCCTAAAATGCGAGAAATTTGCTGAAACAATTGACGAGACGGTTTTAGCGTAAAGCCTTCTGATAAGCGTAGTGTCGTTTGTATCTTTTGATTAAGATCAAAAACCAATTGTGTTTCGCAAATTCCCGGATGCTCTAGACATAACTGATATAAATTTTTCAGATCTTTTTCGGTAATTCGATCTAATTGAAGTTTAATTTGAATGGCACTTGTCCAGCTTTCCGTAGCTTTTTCCATAGGAATTATCCGTTCGGCCAGGACTTGATTTCGTTCATTTCGGTCATCCGTTTTCCCTTGAATTAAAACAGGCGTGTCTACAGATAAAAGATCTACTACACTATCAAATAAGGAAGAAAATACTGTGACCTCTGTGGCTCCCAACAAATCTTCTACTGTCACAAACGCCATGGGGGCACCATTTTTCGTAATAAATCGTTTGACAGTTGTAACAATCCCGCCAATACGAACCAGTTTGTCAGGAGGTAATTCCTGAAGCGTTTGACTGTTGGCTGTGGTAAATTGATCTAAAATCTCTTCATACGCCTCTAACGGATGTCCGCTTAAATAAAAACCCAACATTTCTTTTTCAAAATTAAGGCGCAAGCTGGTTTCCCATTCAGGAAGCGGATCAATTGTAGGAGATAAAAACACATCGGTATTTGCCTGCTCGCCAAACAGACTGATCTGCATATCGTTTTTTTCTCGTTGAATACGGGCCGCATATTCCATAGCATCATCTAGCACTGTTAAGGTTGCATTTCGAGAAAATCCAAAACTATCGAAAGCGCCAGACTTGATTAAACTTTCGATCACACGTCGATTTACTCGACGAGTATCCATTCGCATACAAAAATCATATAAGCCTTGAAATACTCCATTGGCACTACGTTCTTCCAATATTAAATCAATTGCAGATTCGCCCACATATTTTATTGCGAGAATACCATAGCGGATTCCTTCAGGATCGACAGAAAAAGATTTTTGACTTAAATTAACATCGATAGGTAATAAATTAATTTTTTGAGCTCGACATTCATTGACAAATTTTACAACCGTATCACTTTTTCCCATTTCGCTGGATAAAAGCGCGGCCATAAATTCTATCGGAAAATGTGCTTTTAAATATGCGGTTTGATACGTAATAAGCGCGTAGGCTGCACTATGAGATTTATTGAACCCATATCCGCCAAATTTTTCTATAAGATCGAAAATTCTATGTGCTAAAGCCGGATCAATCCCATTTTCAATAGCACCTTTAACAAATCGCTCGCCCTGTTTCTCCATAATTTCTGGAACCTTTTTACCCATAGCCTTACGTAAATCATCTGCCTCAGCCATACTGTAATTGGATAAAGATACCGCAATTTGCATAACTTGTTCCTGATATACAATCATGCCATACGTTTCTTTTAAAATAGACTCTAATTCCGGCACTATATAGGAAACAGGTTTGCGTCCATGTTTACAGTCTACATAATCACTCATCATGCCGCTTTCCATAGGTCCTGGTCGATATAACGCCAAGATAGCAACAATATCCTGAAAGGAAGTGGGGCGCATGCGGATGAGTAAATCTTTCATACCGGAACTTTCTACTTGAAAAACCCCAGTCGTTTCCGCAGAACATAATAATTCATAGGTAGCAGGATCATCGAGCGACAATGTGTTTACGTTTGGCGGCGTTTTACCCTGAGCAGCAATTAGCCTAAGCGTATCATGAATAATCGTTAAATTTCGAAGTCCTAAAAAATCGAATTTCACCAGACCAATTTCTTCCACACGCTTCATATCAAATTGTGTTACCGATTCCTCGTTTTTACCACGATACAAAGGAAGATAATCAGTTAAGGGGCGATCTCCCACCACAACACCAGCGGCATGTGTTGATGCGTGTCGATTCAATCCTTCAAGTGTTTTTGCAATACGAAATAACTTTTTAACTTCAGGAACCTCTTCAATCATTTTCCGAAGACGAGTTTCTTGTCGGACAGCCTTATCCAGTGTCATGCCCAATTCTTCAGGCACCAATTTGGCAATGGCATCTACTTCTTGAAGCGGAATATCCAACACACGACCCACATCGCGAATAACACCACGGGCTTTTAGGGTTCCAAAGGTTGTGATTTGCGCCACATATTCTGGACCACCATATTTTTCAGAAACATACTGCAATACTTGAGAGCGACCGTTAATACAAAAATCCACATCAATGTCCGGCATGGATTTCCGACTTGGATTTAAAAATCGCTCGAATAAAAGACCTAATTCTAACGGATCTAGGCTGGTAATACCGAGTGCGTAAGAAACCATGCTGCCCGCGGCAGATCCTCTGCCGGGCCCCACAGGAATAGCATGATCCCGAGCGTATTGAATAAAATCGGCGACCATGAGGAAATACCCGGGAAACTCCATTTCCCGAATGATTTTAATTTCGTGTTCTAAACGATCCCAATATTGTTTTTCCTCAATTATTCGCTGACTATTTCGAATTTGTTCTAACCGTACTTCTAGCCCTGCTCTTGCCCGTTTTTCGAATTCATCACCTTCTGAAATTCCAGCAGGTGTTTCAAAATGAGGAAAATGATATGTTTTAAAATTAAACGTCACATCGCATTGATCCGCAACCCATTGAGTGTTGGAAAGAGCCTCTTTATATTCTCCCAACTGCGCCTGCATCTCTTCCGAAGATTTAAAATAGAGTTGATCTGTACTAAATCGAAAGCGGTCTGCCGTCTGAATCGTTTTTCCGGTTTGAATACATAAAAGCGCATCGTGAGCTTCCACATCGTGTTTATCAAGATAATGACAGTCATTTGTTGCCACAAGACCGATGCCAAGTCGCTTTGCCATATCGGCTAATTCTTTATTGACGGTTTCTTGTTCAGCAAGATTATTTTTTTGGAGCTCAAGAAAAAAATGGTTTTCACCCAATTGCTTTAGATACCAATGAGCAATTTCATCTGCTTCTTCTTTTTTGCCAGCTCGTAAAAGCATGGGGATTTCACCATGAAGACAGGCAGACAAGGCAATAAGACCTTTTGAATGGTGGTTAAAAATTTCCCGATCTATCCGGGGTCGATAATAAAAACCATCGGTATTTGCAAAAGTGACCAGCTTGCATAAATTTCGATACCCTTCGTTATTCTTGGCAAGAAGAACTAAATGGCGAGTGCCTTTATGGCTTTCTGGAGTACGTTCAGTACGTTTGGAGGGCGCGATATAACATTCGCATCCGATAATGGGTTTGATACCTATAGCAACGGCTTGTTTATAAAAATCAAGAGCACCAAACATAACCCCGTGATCGGTAATGGCCAGGGAATTCATGTTATAGGATTTGGCACGCTCTACTAATGGCGCAATTCGAATGGCTCCGTCAAGAAGACTATATTGTGTATGTACATGCAAATGCACAAAGGGCTGAGAGGTCATGGGCGTTCAATCATGGTTTCAGGCGTTTTATTCCATTCGATAATTAGGTGCTTCTTTGGTTATAATGACATCGTGGACATGACTTTCTCGCATGCCAGCAGTACTAATCTGAACAAATTCTGCTTTTTCATGCAATTCTTGAATTGTCTTACAGCCCACATATCCCATTCCTGCTTTCAGCCCGCCCATGAGTTGGAAAATATTTGCCGCCAGCGATCCTTTATAAGGAACACGTCCTACAATACCTTCAGGGACTACCTTATCATCTGTAACTTCTTCGCTTTGGTAATATCGATCTTTACTTCCCTGTTTCATGGCTTCGAGAGAACCCATACCGCGATATACTTTATAACTACGACCTTTATAAAAAATAATTTCGCCAGGACTTTCTTCTGTACCCGCAAACAGGCTACCAATCATACATACATGTGCCCCCGCACCAATCGCTTTGGTTAAATCGCCAGAAAAACGAATACCGCCATCCGCAATAAGAGAGACTCCTGTTTTTTTAGAAATTTCAACACATGCCATAATAGCACTAATTTGCGGAATTCCGACACCGGCGATAACACGTGTTGTACAAATAGAGCCAGGTCCTATACCAATTTTAATGCCATCCGCACCGGCTTTGACAAGCGCTTCTGCTCCTTGGGCAGTGGCCACATTTCCAGCGATTAATTGAAGATCCGGAAATGTTTTTTTCAATAATTTTACTGCATCAATAACATTTGGAATGACCATGAGAGGTATCGACCACCAAGACATCTGCGTCCGCTTTAATAAGTCGAGTGGCACGCATCATCATGTCTGCTCCCACACCAATAGCGGCACCTACCCGAAGACGACCCATTTTATCCTTACAAGCATTCGGATACTTACGGACTTTTTCAATATCTTTAATGGTAATCATGCCTATCAAAACACCGTCTTTATCGGTAACCAACAACTTTTCAATGCGATGTTGATGAAGTAGCTTTTTGCTTTCTTCCAACGTAATGCCTTCTGAAACAGTAATCAAATTTTTACTGGTCATGACTTCAGACACTTTTTTATCCATATCGGTTTCAAAACGTAAATCCCGATTTGTAACAATGCCTCGAAGCTGTTTTCCTTTTACCACTGGAACACCGGAAATTTGATATTGTTGCATAAGAGCTAATACCGCAGACACTTTTTGATCGGGATCAATCGTAATAGGATCAATGATCATACCGCTTTCGGATTTTTTTACTCGGTCGACTTCGCGCACTTGATCTTCAATAGACATATTCCGATGAATAAATCCAAGGCCTCCTTCCCGTGCGATGCTAATAGCCGCTTCAAATTCCGTAACTGTATCCATTGCCGCAGTTACCAATGGAATGCTCAAGGATAAATTTCGTGTTAGCATTGTGGATGTGTCAACATCCTTTGGCAACACATCTGAATAATTCGGAACCATTAAAACATCATCAAATGACAGAGCTTCTTTGGGTAATATTTTTGTCATAAATTCCTCCCGTGGAAAAAAGAATATATAGTAGCGAATTATTATAAATATACCATATTTAGAGAGATAGAACAATTCTTAAATTGGTTTGCACAAGAAATTTGACAAACATAAAATATAAAAAGTAGGATTAATCATGAATGACATTGGAAGCTCTTTTTTCTATATACCAAAATAGAAAGAATTTTCCCCTATGCGGCTCGAAATTAACCCGAAAAATCCGCAACAACGCTTGATTGATCAAGTTATAAATATTTTAAAAAATGGCGGCATCATCGCATATCCTACAGATACTTCGTACGGAATTGGATGCGATATGATGAATAAAAAAGCGGTGGAAAAAGTATTACAATTTAAAAAAGCGTCTAAAAACCAATTAGTTAGCTTTATTTGTCCCGATTTAAGCGAAATCAGTCGATATGCAAAAGTATCCAATTATGCATATAAAACCATGAAACGTTTGTTGCCTGGACCTTATACCTTTATTTTAGAAGCCTCTCCGTTGGTTCCTAAAATAATGGTTACAAAACGAAAAACGACTGGAATTCGCGTACCAGACAATGCGATTTGTAAAGCATTGGTTTCCGCTTTGGGAAACCCGATTATAAATACTTCAGCAACTATAGCAGAAGGCGTTTATTTTGATGAAGCTTCTTTTTTAGAAAAAGAATTAAAGCATGTGCTGGATCTAGTAATTGACGGCGGACCTGTTCCAAATCAGGCATCAAGTGTTGTTTCGCTTTTAGATGATACGCCAGAAGTTTTTCGAAAAGGTTCTGGCAATATCGATTTGTTCAAATAAAATTGTTCCCTACCTACTCAGCGGGGGTGTAAAAAGAGCGACATCTGAATAAAATTCAATGTCGCTCTTTTTATATTTTATTTCTTTAAGTTTATCGGCCCGGGGCATATAAATAAGCTAGTCCTGGAGAAAATTGTCCAAAGGTTCGATTCAGTGCATTAGATAAAGAACTTTTCCAAATTTCTTCCCAAAAAGACGGCTGAGGAGCTACGGAATAAGTTTCCGGGCGTCCGTCAATGCCTCCCAATTCCCCTGCCCATAAAAGTGCGTCCGTATAGTTCCCCAAACGATCAATAAGTTTATAACGAAGGGCTGTTTCTCCCAAAATGGGGCGACCATCAGCAATTGTCCGTACTTTTTCGATTGGCAATTTCCGACCTTTCGCAATGGCCTTAATAAACTGTTCATTCGTTTGATTGATCATATCTTGCAAAAGTTCTTTTTCAGCATTCGTCATAGGGCGAGAGAAAGAAGCAACGTCCTTATATTCGCCACTTTTAATGACCTGGGTGCCCACACCAATTTTCTTTAAAAGCTCTTCAATATTGGCGGTATTTAAAATAACTCCGATACTACCCGTTAAAGTACCGGGATTGGCAACAATGCCGGTAGCGGCTGCCGACAGATAATATCCGCCGGAGGCACACAGATTCCCCATAGAAACAATCACAGGCTTACGCTTTTTGACTCGAAGAATTTCTGCATAAATTTCTTGAGATGCGCCTACAGTACCCCCCGGAGAATCCACTCGAATAAGAATTGATTTTACTAAACGTTCATCCGATAATGTCTGAAGCTGATCAAGAACATCCGCACTGTCTATAATAGCATCTTGGATTTTGATGATCCCAACAACCTCGGATGTGGGTGTTGCTGTTGACGAATGGAAAGTATTAGACAAGAGAATACTGGTCACAACCGTAATGAGCAAAAGCCCTCCCATAAAAATGGAAAAGCTCATCAAGAAAAAAAATAACATGGGATGGCGTCGTGAAAACATTTGGTTCAATCGTCCTTTTTTACAAGAATAAAAAAAGGAGCCGAAAGAAAATTTCGGCTCCTTTTTGTTTATTTTTCTTCGGATTCTGATTCTGCTTCGAGTTTGTCACGCAGTATTTCGCCAAATGCGAAAGTAGAAGAATCCATTTCTAATTCCTGTTTTCGATATTCCTCTAAACTGGATTCATCGGTTTCTTCGTCCAATCTTTTAATCGATAAGCCAATTCTGCGCTCATCAGAATTAATATGCATTACTTTGGACAATACTTCCGCACCAATTTCAAACTGACCTACCGGCGTTTTAATTTTTTCTGCAGAGATTTCAGAAACGTGGATTAAGCCTTCAACACCTTCTTCCAGTTCTACAAATATACCAAAATCAGTTATATTGGTAATCACTCCTGTGATTTTTTTACCTACCACATAGCGTTCTGCAACCATATCCCACGGATCAGTTTCTAGTTGCTTAATGCCTAAAGAAAAGCGCTCAGCTTCTTTATCAATATCCAAAACTACAGCTTGAACCGTATCACCTTTTTTAAATACTTCAGATGGATGTTTAATTCGTTTCGTCCAAGAAATATCAGAAATATGAACAAGCCCGTCGATGCCTTCATCGATACCAATAAACACACCAAAATCGGTAATGTTTTTGATTTTTCCTTCAATACCCGTACCTACCGGATATTTTTCAGCAATCACATCCCACGGATTGGGAATGATTTGTTTCATGCCGAGAGAAATTCGGCGATTATCCGGTTGAATATCTAGTACAACGGCTTCTACATCCTCACCAAGATTTATAAGCTTAGAAGGATGACGAACCTTGCGAGTCCAAGACATTTCAGAAATATGAATAAGCCCTTCCACACCTTCTTCTAATTCAATAAATGCACCGTAATCTGTCAGACTTACGACTTTTCCAGAAACACGGGTACCCGGTGTGTATTTTTCGAAAGCAATAATCCATGGATCTTCATGAAGCTGTTTAACGCCCAAAGAAACTCGTTCCTTACTGGAATCATAAGAAAGCACTTTTACTTTGATAACATCGCCAATTTTGAATATCTCGGACGGATGTTTCACACGGCCCCAGGAAATATCTGTAATATGCAAAAGACCGTCTACGCCGCCCAAATCCACAAAAACACCGTATTCTGTAATATTTTTTACAATGCCATCGATTATTTTGCCTTCACCGATTAAAGACAAGGTTTCGGAACGTTTCAGTTTGCGTTCAGATTCCAAAAGAGCTCTTCTAGATAAAACAATGTTAGAGCGCTTACGATTATATTTAAGAATTTTAAAATCAAAGGTTTGTCCTACCATTTCATCTAAATTACGAATCGGACGAAGATCTGCCTGAGAGCCGGGCAAGAAGGCCAGAACGCCAATGTCGACGGAAAAACCTCCTTTAACACGGCTGGTAATTACCCCTTGAATAATTTCGTTGTTATCATATGAAACTTTAATAATATCCCATACTTTAATGGTGGTTGCTTTTTCTTTGGATAGGACAACCGTTTCTTCATCTTCATCCCACAATTCAACCATGACTTCGACAACGTCGCCAACATTGACTATGATTTCACCGGATTCATTTTTGAATTCGCGTAGCGGAATTTGACCTTCGGTTTTATAACCGATATCAACCAATACATGATCGCGGTCTTTTGAAATAATGCGACCGTACACTAGCCTGCCTTCTTGAAAGCGTTTAAAGCTTTCATCATACAATTCTGCGAGCTCTTGTTCGGAAATGTCGTCGGAAATGTTTTCGTACAGATTTTCAGCTAGTTGGGGCGTGGAAAATGATTCCTCCACGGTTTCAGTTTGTTGTGTTGTTTCGTTAACAGTCATTTTTATAATTTCTCCCTTGCCAGTAGATTTATCTCCATTATGGAGACATGAATAGGCTTGTTGCATATCAACTCTATAAAATAAATACAAGTGATTTTTATCTTTTTTAGGATTTTTTATCTGGAGAAGGAAGAGAGTTTCTGTTCTACCTGAAAAACCATTTTATCTACTACCTGATTAATCGATAAATCAGTAGAATCAATCAAAATTGCATCTGGTGCTGGCTTTAAAGGAGCAAGACTGCGGGTAGAATCATTTTGATCCCGAAGGGATATATCCTTTTCAACGTCTTCTAAAGTAACTTCCACGCCTTTTTTAAGAAATTCTAGATAGCGTCTTTTGGCACGAGCAGAAAGTGTAGCGAAAAGAAAAAACTTAACCGGGGAGTTCGGGAAAATAACCGTTCCGGTATCCCTGCCTTCAAACACCACATTTTGTGTTTCTCCCAAATGGCGTTGAAGTGATAATAAAAAAGAACGAACAAAAGGTTTTGCAGACAAATCAGAGGCTAATTTTGAAATGCTGGGGGTGCGAATAAGACTGAAAACGTCTTCCCCGTTTAAAAGAACAGCGTCAGGTCGATCATGGGGAAGATCCACTGTAATTTGAGAAAGAAGCATTTGAATAGCATCATCATCGGTTTTTGTAAGATTCTTTCGCTCTGCGGCCAATGCAATCGCGCGATATAACGCACCTGTATCGACATATCGATACCCTAGCCGATCAGAAAGAGCCTTGCCAATTGTGGTTTTACCAGCACCAGCAGGACCGTCAATGGTAATCACAATCGATTTCATGCAGAAAGCCACGCGATTTTAAATGCAGTTAAAAATGCGGCGTTTTCTTCCGACAACCCGATTGTTACTCGAATGGCATTTGGAAACCCAAAACTTTTTGCGGAGCGAACAATGACTCCTTGTTTTAATAATGCTTCTACAAAGACATCAGCGTTTTTTTCACCCAAATCAATAAAGATAAAATTGGACTGGGTTGGAAGTGTTTTCACTTTTAAATTTTTTAAACCATCGGTAAGTTGTTGTTTCCCAACTTCTATCATTTGCTTGGTTTGCTGGATAAAGTCTGTGTCTTCCAATGCAGCAAGCGCACCCGTCTGAGCAAGTCCATTCACATTAAACGGCATACGAACACGCTGTAAAATAGCGGCTACTTTTTCCGGCATAATTCCGAATCCAATACGAATACCCGCCAAACCAAAAATCTTGGCAAATGTGCGAATAACCGCAACGGAATATCCCTTTTTAAAAAACCAAATGCCCTCGGCCGTATCCGGATCAACAGCAAATTCAATATAGGCCTCGTCTAATACGACTAAAATATCCGAAGAAATTTTATCCAAGAAAGACTTTAACGCTTTTTGGGCAAGAACAAGTCCTGTAGGATTGTTGGGAGAAGTGAGAAAAATCATACGTGTTTTGGAAGTAATCGCTTTTTGAATGGCAGACAAATCAATTTCATAATTTTTAAGCGGCACTTCAACAATAGTACATCCAGCGGATTGCGCCACAATACGATAAAGTGAAAATGCACTTTGAGAAACAATCACTTCATCGCCAGGCTGCAATAAAACCTGACCCAGTAAAGATAAAATATCGCCAGAACCATTTCCTAAAACAATTTCTTCAGATTTTACCGAAAAGAATGTAGCTAATTTAGACTGCAACTCACGCCCTGCGGCATCAGGGTATCGATACACTTCTTCTAAAGCCATTTTCATCGCTAAAACGGCTTTGGGGGAAACCCCGAGTGCATTTTCGTTAGAAGCTAATTTAACAGGGGAATTAATCTTATATTCCTTAGCAACTTCTGAAATAAGTTTTCCGGGCGTGTATGCCGGAAGATTTTCAAAATGAGCAGGAATTTTCATTTTGTGTCTACTTTACATTTACAAAACTGCTTTAATGCCAACTTCCATCACGGCTATATTAATTGGAATTAGCTTCGGTTTGTCTATAAACTGTTCTTTTAAAGATTTTTTCAAACTTTCTAGAGAAACAATTTTACTTTTTGCAACAAATGCCGCCAATGCCGCAATATTGACAGATCGAACGCTACCGCCCTCGGTAGCAATAGCTACCGTATCTACTTCCACTACATCCACATTTTTGGGCGCGGGCTGTGTTGGAATAAGCGTTGAATTCGAAATAATCAATCCACCTTTTTGAACGTTGGGGGCGAATTTTTCAAATGAAGGCAAATTCATTGCAATCAGATATTTTGGCTTTTGAATAATGGGAGACCCTATTAGTTTATCACTCATGACAACGGTACAATATGCTGTTCCTCCGCGCATTTCTGGACCATAAGAAGGAATCCAGGCTACTTCATATCCCTCTTCCATCGCTGCCATTGCCAGAATTTTTGCCGCAGATAAAATGCCTTGTCCTCCGAAACCGGCAAACATAATTTCTTTTTGCATTATTCGATTCCTTCCGGCGTTTTTTTGTCTCCCAACGGATAGTATGGCACCATGTTTTCTTCAGCCCATTGAAGTGCATCCAAAGGTGTCATTCCCCAGTTTGTAGGACAAGTGCTGATTATTTCCACAAAACTAAAACAAATTCCTTGTTGTTGGCATTCAAACGCTTTTCGAATTGCCTTTTTACAAGCATTTACATATTTGGGCGATAATACCGCCTGACGTGTAATGTATGCCGGTGTACGAAGAGCAGATAATAATTCTGCCATGGGAATCGGCATTCCCATTTGTGCCACATCTCTGCCTTTTGGGGTGGTCGTAGTGTATTGGCCAGGAAGTGTGGTCGGCGCCATCTGCCCGCCAGTCATTCCATATATTGCGTTATTTATAAAAATAACGGTAAATTTTTCTCCCCGACTTGCCGCATGAATGATTTCGCCAATACCAATACTGGCGAGATCGCCATCTCCTTGATATGTAAATACCGTTAAATCCGGTCGAACACGTTTAATACCGGTTGCTACAGCCGGTGCACGACCGTGAGCCGCTTCTTGAAAATCCACATTAAAATAATTATACACCAATACCGCACATCCCACAGGAGCAACTCCGACGGTTTTGTCTTGTAGGTTCATCTCTTCAATGGTTTCCGCCACCAGGCGATGAACAGTACCATGCGTACAGCCTGGGCAGTAATGTGTATCCACATCAGTTAAAACGGGGGTTCGACGAAATGCTTTTGCCATATAATATACTCCTAAATCGAAGGCTCCGATATTATGAACGATTTAAAACTTTTTTTACGTATGCAGCCACTTCTTCCGGAGACGGAATTGCTCCTCCGGCTTTTCCAAACCAGGTTACCGGCTTTGTGCCATAAACATAATGATCAACATCTTTCACCATTTGTCCCATACTCATTTCAACGGAAACAACCGCTTTACAAGAAGACTTTTGGGCAAGATCAAAAAGTGCTTTCTCCGGAAATGGCCATACGGTTTGCGGACGAAAAAGAGCCGCTTCGATTTTCTCTTCTTTTAAAAGATCAATTGCCGTTTGGCACACTCGGCTGGAAGTACCATATGCAGCCAGAAGAATTTCGTACTCACTTTCGGTATTATATGTGGCATATCGAATTTCGTTTTCCTTCATCGCCTTATATTTTTCAGCCAATTTAATGTTATGCGCATGAAGTTGTTCCGCCGCCAGAAAAAGAGATTTTACCAAATTGCGTTTTGTAGTCCCTCGTGTAGCCATGCCATTGGTAGCCCAGCTATTCTTATCGATAGATTTGGCGGAGACTTTTTCCGGAAACTCAACCGGTTCCATCATTTGTCCTAACATTCCATCCCCCAAAATCATAATCGGATTTCGATATTTATCGGCCAATTCGAACGCATCCATCATCATCTCTGCCATTTCCTGAACTGTAGCAGGCGCAAGTACCAGCAATTTAAAATCACCATGCCCGATACCACAAGTGGCTTGCAGATAATCTGACTGACCCGGCAAAATACCACCCAATCCAGGACCGCCTCGTTGAATATTGACATACACAATCGGAAGCTCTGCACCAGCGGCATAACTGATTCCTTCGCCCATCAGACTGATTCCCGGACTAGAAGACGTTGTAAAAACACGTTCTCCTGCGCCTGCAACGCCATAAATCATATAAGACACAGCCACTTCGCTTTCGCCTTGTAAAAATACACCGCCGACTTCAGGAAGACGTTTACACATATATTCTGCAACTTCTGACTGCGGTGTAATCGGATATGCAAAATAATTCTTGCAGCCCGCTCGAATGGCGGCTTCACCGATGGCTTCATTTCCTTTCATTAATACTTTCATTTTTCCTCGTTTACTACAGTAATTCCATGCAACAATAATAACGTACATTTTTGCATTACATGAGCTGCAATATTACCTGTTTTCCTCTTTACTTCACAGAATGAACCAAGGCTTTAGCTTTTCACGATAAAATTTCGTTTTGCCGTATATCGGGCTTTATCACACACTCACAGCTATCTTTCGCTTCGAGCATAGCATCTGCCAGCTTGTAGCTGTATTTTGCTATCTCTTCATGGGATAAAACATCAGTTCCTATATTTTTCTCCAAGTATACTTGCATTGCTAATCCTGCAAAGGAATCCCGTAATGTTATACCACCAAAAAGTTCATTCATCATACTATCTCTTTAATTGTAATCGCCACATCCGGACACATGGTCGCACATAAGGCACACCAAATACATTTTTCCGGATAAGCGGGATGAACAGGAAAATACCCTTTGGCATTCACGCTTTCTACAACTTCCAATACTTTTTTAGGGCAAGTCACGACGCAGAGCAAACACCCTTTACACCGATTTTGATCAATTTGATACACGTAACTCACAAACTCTCCTTAACAAAATAAATAGTAGAAAAATATTTTTTTATAATTTACCGGAAGACAGCCACGGTGGCACTAAATAACGTTGTAAAAATAAAACAGGATAAGAAAAAGTATTATTTACAAAATCATTTTTAAATTCTTCCGATATGGCAATAAATTTACAAGGCAGGTGCAATTCATTCGAGATATCGCTCATCATTTGAGCACCTTGTTGAACTGCTTCTAGCGTTGTATCTTCTAATAAATTCGGATTGGCAATCAAACCCGTTACTTTCAAATGAGAGGCGTCCTCAAGTGCAAATCGCATTGTAGCCGCAGTCGATGTTGTAAATGGCCGAAACGGATTAACAACTTGAAAAACCTCAAACGGTTGTTTTTTTAACACATACAGTAAGCTGGCCAATACCGTTGCTCCTACCGGATCGCCGCCGACATCTACCAAGGTAAGATCGCCTGGGTTTTGAAAGGCTCCCAATACCTTGGGGCTCACAATAGGAAGATCTGCGTCCATATATTCGACATCGGGCAAAACAACCTTAACGCCTATATTCTGCAATTCTTCTCTGGCTTCACGAGTTCGAAAATACAGATTCACTAAATCCATATCAATCAGCTGAACTTTTTTTCCTTTTTTCGCATGAAGCGCCGCCAGATGAATAGCAATTTCACTTTTCCCACTGCCATAAGCACCTACAATGAAAACCAATCCGGAAAGAGAAATACAATCCAAAACGCCTCAATTAAAAAAAAGGGATAAAAATGAATTTTTATAAAATAGAATTTTCTATGGGTTTTTGTCAAGGTTAAGATGTGTTTTAAAAAAAATTTACCTTGCTTGAGTGTTTTGTTTTCACTTCGTTTATGATATGAAGCTCTTGCATATGGCAACTAGATTAATAGAGGATAAGAAACAATGGTAACAACCGGTGTAGATGTATTATGTGCGACTCTTCCTGAAAAGTTAAAAAATAAACGACTTGGGCTTTTGTGTAATCCTGCTTCAGTTGGAAAAAATTTAACGCATTCACGCTTTTTAATAAACAATGCATTTCCGGGACAGTTGGTTGCTCTTTTTTCGCCACAACACGGGTTTTTTGCAGAAAAACAAGACAATATGATTGAATCAGATCATATGCTAGATTCGATCCTGGGGATTCCGGTGTATAGCTTATACGGCGAAACTCGTTGGCCTACGCCAGATATGATGGCAAAAATCGATGTGCTATTAATTGACTTACAAGATGTCGGAACACGGGTATATACGTTCATGTATACCGTTTCTTATTGTATGGAAGCTGCTAAAGCAGCTGGAGTTACTGTTATTGTTTTGGATCGCCCAAATCCGATTGGTGGTGCGGTTGTAGAAGGAAATGTACTCAATCCGAAATTTACAAGCTTTGTGGGACGATATCCAATTTGTATGCGCCATGGTCTGACGATGGGAGAATTAGCCTTTTTGTTCAATGAAAAATTTGGCATTGGATGTGATTTAGAAATCATAAAAATGACGGACTGGAAACGAAATATGATGTGGCCGGAAACAGGCTTGACCTGGATACCCCCTTCTCCAAATTTACCCACATTTTTATCTGCGGTTGTATATCCTGGACAAGTATTATGGGAAGGAACCAACGTATCGGAAGGCCGAGGAACTACATTGCCTTTTGAACTACTTGGAGCACCTTATATCGACGGTGATTTTTTAATTTCCAAAGTAGACGGTCCTTTTCATCCGGGCTGTATTTTACGACCGGTGATATTTGAGCCCACCAGCAACAAATGGGCTGGTCAACAATGCGGTGGAATTCACATTCATGTGATAGATCCGAAACAATACGAGCCATTTAAAATGTCGCTTCGCTTTTTGAAAAACATTCGCCAGTACTGGTCGAACGATTTTAAATGGAAAGAAGATCCATACGAATATGAAATGGAACGGCCTGCGATTGACATGATTATGGGAACCGATATTGTACGGGTAAATTTGGAAGCCGGTTCGTGTGCCAGAAGTTTATGCACCGGTTTTATAGATGAAATCTCTATGTACGCGAAAGAAATTAAACCTTATTATTTATATTAATTAAAGTTTTTCAATAATTTGTTTACTTCTGACGAATCTTTTACCAGTTCCCATTTTACACCATATACGATTTACATCCCAAGTAGACAAGGATCAGACAAAGAAAAATCCGAAGGCGCCGGCAGAACACCATCTCCATAATACGGCTATTTCTGAAATAGAAATATACCAAACAAAAACGGCAGACAATGCTGGTCCTAACCTGGTTATTCCCACGGCGGAGAGCAAAGCTGCCATTTTTACGGATAAAGTGTTAGCAGGCTATTTAGATAATGTCAAGAATCAGTGGTTCGCGAATATGGCAAGAGAAGGCAAGCTCCTTTACGCTAATATGGAAAAAGTAAAGCACTGGTCGTCTGCCGCCGGGACCAATTCCCTTTGGAACGCTACCAATGCTTTATTTTCTGAACATACTGTACTGATCGAAGCCGACCTTGTCAATAAAAAAACAAACCTGCATCTCATGTTTATGTATCAATTAAGTTTGTTTTTGTATTGATATTGATGTTGCATTTTTTGTACGCGTAGTAGATTTTAATAAGTAAATCAAGAAAATAAAACTGAAATGTACCGGAACAACAACGGCAAAACCGGTAGTGTTTTTTAGGTTGCTGAAGAGACTTAAAAATGTTTATATTATAAATACAAGACCAATAACACAACGTAACAAAGGATATAATTCAATGAATGATTTTGCACCTCCTTTAAAACCAGTAGATCCGCGACACACATTGCCTGAAATGGAACAACTGGTCCCAGCTTCTAAAAATATTGAGGTTCGCAAGCCCAATATGCAGGAAGTGGGGCAAATTATGAATTTGATTAATACCTATGCACAAAAAGGCATCATGCTAGCTCGAGGACCGCAATATTTATACGAAAATATTCGAAATTTTGTGGTGGCAGTCGATACTTCGGCAGAAGTTATGTATGCAGACGGATCCAAAGCTCCTTTGGTCGTGGCTTGCGGCGGCTTGCATATGTTATGGGATGACTTGGCAGAAATTCGTTCGTTAGCTACTTTAAAAGCCTATCAGCGTATCGGAATTGCCAAACAAATTGTTGGCTTTATGAAAGAAGAAGCAAAAGCGTTGGGGGTTTCACAAATATTTACGTTTACCTTACTGCCTGCTTTTTTTAGTGGACTGGGGTTTCAGATCGTAGATCGAGAAACCATTCCATCCAAATTATGGAATGAATGTAGCAAATGCCCTAAATTTTTCTGTTGCGACGAAACGGCATTGTTCTTAACTGTGTAAAAAGAGAGGCTCAAATGACGGCTACCGTTTATTTTTGCAGTGCTCGCGCACGAAGTGAATCGGAAAATAAACTTCAAAAAATCAAGCGACTTGCTCTGCACGCAGGCTTGGAAAAAATCGTAAATAAAGATGATTTTTGCGCGATTAAACTTCATTTTGGAGAGCCGGGCAACGATACGCATCTACACCCGGGCTATGCCAGACAAATTGTAGACTTAGTAAAAGAGTTCGGCGGAAAACCTTTTTTAACGGACACAAATACACTTTATTCGGGTCCCAGACAAAATGCGGCAGAACATTTGGTCGCTGCATATGAAAATGGCTTTTCATACAGTGTTGTAAAAGCACCCATTTTGATTGCAGACGGGTTAACCGGTACCAATGTAACGAAAGTGCCCGTGAACGGAAAACACTTTAAAGAAGTATCGATTGCATCCGATATTTTATCCGCTAACTGCATGGTGGTATTAAGCCATGTGAAAGGTCATGAGTTGGCAGGTTTTGGCGGTGCTATTAAAAATTTAGCCATGGGATGCGCGCCCGCCGTCGGAAAACAAGAGCAACATCAACTTCGATTTCATGTAGATTCAAAAACTTGCAATCAATGCGGAAGTTGCGAAAAAGTTTGCCCAACCAAAGCCATTTTGGAAGAGAAAAACGGTAGTCGGAAAATTAATGAAGAAAAATGCATTGGATGCGGAGAATGTTCAACCGTATGCCAGATAAAAGCAATTTCTGCCGTTTGGGAAACAGATATTCCCTCTTTCATGGAACGAATGGCAGAATATGCATTAGGGGCGTTATATAAAAAAGAAAACAACGTTATTTACATTAATTTCTTACAAAATATTACGCCGGACTGTGATTGCGTGCCGTGGAGCGATTCGCTCTTAGTGCCGGATATTGGCATTCTGGCTTCGACTGATCCGGTCGCCATTGATAAGGCCAGCCATGATTTAATTACTAAGGCAAAAGGATTACCTACCACTCTCGCAACAACAATAGCCAAAGAAGGAGAAGATAAATTTGCTGCGATATGGGATTACACGCAAGGACTTCTTCAAGTAACCTATGCCGAAGAATTAAAAATGGGAACCCAAGCATATAATTTGGTGACAATTTAATAAAATATCCTCCGAAAAGCGTATCAATAAAGACTTTATATAAAAAATGATCTGGAGAAGAATTTTTATAATAAATAAACTTGCAATTCTGTAAATTTTATGAGAATAGTTACAAAATTTATAAATTGGAGATTAGCTAAATGGCTTTTGGGATCCTCATGAATAACTCAGCCGGTACCTTTTTTTAAGGAGCCGGCTTTTTTTTTGTCAAAAAAACAAAGATGAATGGTGTACCAAAATGAAAGCTCGATTAATTTTACAAGACGGACGTGTTTTTGAGGGGCAGCATATTGGTGCTACCGGCACTGCTTTTGGAGAAGTTGTTTTTAATACTGCAATGTCCGGGTATCAGGAAGCACTGACAGACCCTTCTTATTATTATCATCTCATTGCCATGACGTATCCGCAAATTGGAAATGTAGGCATTAATTCAAAGAATCTTGAATCAAAGCCGGTTTGTGCTTCCGGACTCATTATTCGGGAATATAGTCCGATTGTAAGCAACTGGCAAGCGACACTGACATTAGACGAATTTCTGATAAAATTTAACATTGTAGGAATTAGCGAAATTGATACTCGCGCATTAACCCGTCATATTCGCGACAAAGGTACTCAAATGGGCATGATTACAACAGAGACGGGTACGATCGAAGAAATGATGGCCAAATTAAATGCGGCTCCGAAACTCATCGGAACAGATTTGGTCAACATCATAGGATCTGAAAAAACGTTCGATTATGTCTCACCCTCTCTTGTGCCTCCTAGTACTAAAAAAGTGGCTCTATTGAACTTTGGTGCAAAATATTCTATCGCTCAAGAATTATCTTATCGTGGCTGTGCGGTACGAATTTTTCCCGCAACGACATCTGCAAAAGATATTTTAGCGTACGAGCCAAACGGCATATTCTTGGCAAACGGCCCGGGAGATCCGGAACCACTCACATACGCCGTAAATACCATTAAAGACCTGTTGGGTAAAAAACCAATGTTCGGCCTTTGTTTAGGCCATCAACTACTTGCCCTGGCATTGGGCGCTAAAATTACAAAATTAAAATTCGGTCATCATGGCTCAAGCCACTCTGTAAAAAATTTAAAAACCAATCGTGTGGAAATGACTGCCCAAAACCACGGATTTGTCATAGACGAAACTTCACTTCCTAACAATGTCACCATAACCCATCTGAACTTAAACGATAACACGATTGAAGGCATCGCTTGCGAAAATCTTTCTGCCTTTTCAGTACAATATCATATTGGGTCTGCTCCAGGACCGGGACCCCATGACAGTGAATATTTATTTGACCAATTTATTCAGCAAATGGAGTAGCTTTAATGCCTAAACGTACGGACATTCAAAGAATTTTGGTAATTGGATCCGGCCCGATTGTAATCGGGCAAGCCTGTGAGTTTGACTATTCCGGCACGCAAGCATGTCGTGCACTTCGAGAAGAAGGGTATGAAGTCATTTTGATAAACAGTAATCCTGCAACCATTATGACGGATCCAGAATTTTCAGATCGAACATACATTGAACCGATTACATTGGAAGCAGTTACTCGCATCATCGAAATGGAAAAACCAGATGCATTATTGCCTACATTGGGCGGACAAACCAGTTTAAACATGGCTGTGGCTTTAGCAGAGGCCGGAATACTGGAAAAATACGGCGTTGAGTTGATCGGCGCAAAGTTAAATACAATCAAAGTAGCGGAAGACCGAGAGCTGTTTAAAAACGCCATGGCAGAAGCCGGACTAAAAACACCTGACGGCGGTGTTGTAGACAGTTTTGAAAAAGCAGAAGCATTACGCGAACGAATTGGATTCCCATTGATTATTCGCCCTTCTTTTACATTGGGCGGAATTGGCGGAGGCGTTGTATACAATCGCGAAGAATTTGAGCAGGCTGTGAAATGGGGTTTATCCGCCAGTCCAGTACATGAAGTGTTGATTGAACAATCCGTACTCGGATGGAAAGAGCTTGAAATAGAAACAATGCGGGATAAAGACGGCAATTTTATCATCGTGTGTTCTATTGAAAATTTTGATGCCATGGGAATTCATACCGGAGACAGTATTACCGTTGCCCCTGCTCAGACCTTAACAGACCAAGAATATCAACACATGCGGGATGCCACGAGAAAAATTATTACCAAAGTAGGAATGGAAACGGGAGGTGCAAATGTTCAGTTTGCAATCAACCCAAAAGATGGCGAAATGGTTGTTATCGAAATGAACCCGCGTGTATCACGAAGCTCGGCCTTGGCATCAAAAGCAACAGGATTCCCAATTGCCAAAATTGCAGCGAAACTTGCCGTTGGATATCGCTTAGATGAATTGCCCAATGACATCACCAAAGAAACACTGGCTTGCTTTGAACCCGCAATCGACTATGTGGTGGTAAAAGTACCTCGATGGGATTTTGAAAAATTCCCCGGAAACGATGCAACCTTGACCAGCCAAATGAAATCGGTAGGGGAAGCTATGGGGCTGGGGCGAACATTTAAAGAGTCGTTAAATAAAACACTTCGATCATTAGAAAATGGATGGATTGGATTTTGTTCACTGGATTGTCATCAAGCCATGACCGAAGAAGACTTGTTGGCAGATTTGCGAAAAGGAACGGCAGATCGGATTTTAAAGATTCACCGTGCTTTTATGGTAGGCATAACGCCAGAAAAAATCAGCGAAATTACCAGCATTGATATTTGGTTCATTCAAAACCTATATCAATTATATTTATTTGAGTGCCATATCCGCAAAGAATGGGAAGATAAAAAAAATCTGTCTGCCGATACATTGCGTAGAGCAAAACAATTTGGTTTTTCAGATGATCATTTGGCTCGTATCATTCAAAAAACATCCATGGAAGTTCGTCAATTACGAAAATCGTATGGCATTATACCTTCTTTTAAAATTGTAGATACATGCGCAGCAGCGTTCGCTTCCTATACACCGTATTATTATTCTTCCTACGATGAAGAAAACGAATCGGTTGCGTCTGATCGTCGTAAAGTAATTATCTTAGGGGGCGGACCGAATCGAATCGGACAAGGAATTGAGTTTGATTACTGTTGTGTACACGGAATTTTATCGCTACGGGAACAGGGAATTGAAGCAATCATGATTAACTGTAACCCGGAAACGGTAAGTACGGACTACGATACGGCAGATAAACTTTATTTTGAACCATTAACCCTAGAAAACGTACTGGACATTATCGATCTAGAACAACCGGAAGGCGTTATTATTCAATTTGGCGGACAAACGCCTTTAAAGCTCGCCTTGCCTTTAGAAAAAGCCGGCGTAAAAATTTGGGGAACTTCACCCAATTCAACTGATTTAGCAGAAGATCGGGATCGTTTCAGTGCCCTTTTAGAATCTCTTGACATTCCACATCCGCAATATGGTACGGCCACAAGTATTGAAGAAGCTGTAACGGTCGCCCAGAACATTGGATTCCCGCTGGTGGTTCGTCCATCCTATGTGCTGGGTGGACGCGCAATGGAAATTGTATACGATGTAGATTCGTTGAAATTATATATGAAAAATGCGACCGATGTTTCGAGTGACCGTCCGGTTCTGTTGGATCGTTTTTTGGAGGATGCATATGAATTTGATGTAGATGCATTGTCGGATGGTGAAAATTGCCAGATTTGCGGCGTCATGCAGCAAATTGAAGAAGCAGGTGTTCATTCGGGCGATAGCATGTCTGTGTTGCCTCCGTATAAACTCTCTAAAGAACAAATGGAAGATTTAAAAGAATACTCTCGACAAATGGCAAAAGCATTAAATGTAATTGGTCTTTTAAATATTCAGTTTGCCATTATGTTTGACACGATTTATATGCTGGAAGTAAATCCGCGTGCCAGTCGAACCGTTCCTTTTATTAGTAAAGCTGTAGGATTGCCGATTGCAAAAATGGCTGTTCAAATTATGGCTGGCAAAAAAATAAAAGAGCTGCCCAAAAAACCGATTGAAGACTTAGGCTATGTCGCCGTAAAAGGATCGGTATTCCCATTCGATCGCTTTGATAATGCTGATGTTTTCTTACGTCCGGAAATGCGATCCACCGGAGAAGTTATGGGTATTTCAGAAAACTTCGGAGAGGCTGTATTTAAAGCCTTCCAAGCCATAGGATTAATTGTTCCGAAAACCGAAGACCGTACCGTTTTTATTAGTGTAAATGATAATGATAAAGCGCGTGTATTGCCTATTGCCCAAGGATTCCACCGTTTAGGATTTACTGTTTGTGCAACGGCAGGAACGGCAGAATTTTTTGAAGGTCGCGGCATTCCTTCTAAAACCGTATTAAAAGTACGTGAAGGACGTCCAAATATCGTAGATGACATTAAAGACGGCAATATTTCTTTAATTATCAATACGCCATTAGGACAAAAATCCAGAGAAGATGAATACTCCATCGGTCGGACAGCAATTAAATATAAAGTGCCTTTTATTACTACCCTTTCGGCGGCAGAAGCCATTTTGCGAGGAATGAAAGCCCGTCAAAAGGGAGAATTTTCCTATAAATGTCTTCAAGAATATCATAAAGAAAATTAGGTTACATACTTAATTTAAAAAATTTTTAAATAGTTAGGGAAAATAATGAAAAATTTTTTAATAGGCGTTGTGTTGCTTTTATTTTTAGCAGTACCAGCCAAATCAGAAACAGTAATTTATGATGATTCGCCAGAGAGGGCATTGTTACAGAACATGCCAACATGGTCGGGTGCTGGGGCTTGGAATAATTCATTGTACCCAGGAACGAGAGAAAACCCCGTTGCAAATGACAATATAGTTATAGTAGATTTCACAACAGGTTTAGTCGCTAACCCAAATTTTGTTATAGGTGGGCTATCAGAGCTTGGTGATGCAGAAAATAATATAGTGTATGTGGTGATGGGTACAGTTGACAGAGCTGTATATGGAGGACTCTCGAAAGAAGGTAGCTCACTCAATAACAGGGTAACAGTAGAGGATAATGCAGATATCTATATCCGCATTGTAGCCGGCGGTGAAGCTCTAGGGTCTGGTAATTCAAATTACAACACTACCATTGTAAAAAACGGCACAATGTTGCAGGTATATGGTGGTATATCTGCATATGGGACATCTGATTATAACAGAGTTTTTTTTGATGATGGGTTAACAGAGGGCATTGCCGGTGGAATATCAAGAGATGGCAGTGCAAATAATAACAAGATTAAAATGATTGGTGGATTTGCAACCAATGTTGTTGGTGGGCAAGCCCATGGGGGTGATGCTAATAATAACGAAGTATTTATAAGTGGGGGCACTATAAACGACCCCAACAATGAATATAGCGTTATCCTTGGTGGTTGGTCTTCCAATGATGGAGATGCTAATAATAATGTTGTTCATATCAGTGGTGGCAATATTACAAGCACCATGATT
>Ga0123353_10001155_pt1 | contig 32219 bp, 36 predicted proteins | sample TergutLab28metaG_3_FD_92763 | JGI IMG/M metagenome (GOLD analysis project Ga0123353, IMG submission 92763) | Labiotermes labralis P3 segment gut microbial communities from Petit-Saut dam, French Guiana - Lab288 P3 | ecosystem: Host-associated > Arthropoda: Insects > Digestive system > Gut ... | reverse complement strand
ATTGCCGAAACATACACAGGCAACCCCACAAAGAGGCCACCCACACAAACATTCACACAATCAAAATGCATGACACACTGTTGAGTTCTCAAACATCAGACGCGCCCGCGTGTCTCGCCGGTGACCCGGCGCCCGTTCGCGGGGCAACCTGCACAACGTTACCCACGTTGCAGTACTCGGTCAACTTGCGGTGACCCTGCCCTCCGGCAGTCGGCCGCCAGCATGCGAGAACCCCTCGAAGACTCGGGGGGTTCGGCCGCTCGCTGCGACATCGAGAACATTACGGCATGGCATCCCGGCGTACAAATCGGGGGTGCCTTCGGGCGTACGGAGGGGGTTACTACGCGTGCACGAGCGCCGGCCGGGCCTCGCCGACGAGCGTGCGGAGGGTGTCGAGCTGCTCGGCCACACGCACCGGCGCGGTGCCGCCACGACCGTCCCTGGAGGCGACCGAGCCCTCCACGGTGAGCACGCTGCGGACGTCCGGCGTGAGGTACGGCGAGATCTCGGCGAACTCCTCGTCGCTCAGCTCGTCGAGCTCGACCCCCCGCTCCTCGCAGCGACGCACGCAGGCGCCGGCGAGCTCGTGGGCGATCCGGAACGGCACGCCCTGGCGGACCAGCCACTCCGCGATGTCGGTCGCGAGCGAGAAGCCCTGGGGCGCGAGCTCGGCCATCCGCTCCACGTTGAACACCAGCGTCGCGACCTGACCGGTGAAGGCCGGCAGCAGCACCTCGAGGGTGTCGACGGAGTCGAACACCGGCTCCTTGTCCTCCTGCAGGTCGCGGTTGTACGCGAGCGGAAGTGCCTTCAGGGTGGTGAGCAGCCCGGTGAGGTTGCCGACCAGACGGCCGGCCTTGCCGCGGGCCAGCTCGGAGATGTCGGGGTTCTTCTTCTGGGGCATGATGCTCGACCCGGTCGACCACGAGTCGTGCAGCGTGACGAAGGCGAACTCCTTGGTCGCCCAGAGGATGACCTCCTCGGCGATCCTGCTGATGTCCACCCCGATCTGGGCGGTGACGTAGGCGAACTCCGCGACGAAGTCGCGCGACGCCGTCCCGTCGATCGAGTTGGCGGTCGACCCGGTGAAGCCGAGCTCGCGTGCCACCAGCTCGGGGTCGAGCCCGAGGCTCTGGCCCGCCAGCGCCCCCGAGCCGTACGGCGAGTCCGACTCGACGCGCGCCTGCCAGTCGGCGAGCCGGGCGACGTCGCGCGACAACGCCCAGGCGTGGGCGAGCAGGTGGTGGGACAGCAGGACCGGCTGCGCGTGCTGGAGGTGGGTGCGTCCCGGCATGATCGCCGGCCGCTCCCCCAGGTGTCGTTCCGCCTGCGCGGCGAGCGCCTCGATCAGGTCGAGCAGCAGGCCGCTGACGACCCGCGCGTGGTCGAGCAGGTAGCTGCGGAACAGCGTCGCGATCTGGTCGTTGCGCGAGCGCCCGGCGCGGATCTTGCCGCCGACGTCCGTGCCGACCTCGTCGATCAGCAGCCGCTCGAGCGCACCGTGGACGTCCTCGTCCGACGGGTCGGGCAGCAGCTCGCCGGCACGGTAGCGGTCGGCCAGGACGTCGAGGCCGCGGTGGAGCTCGGCCTCCTCCTCGGGGGTGAGGAGCCCGGCGGCACCGAGGGCCTTCGCGTGGGCGTGGGACCCCGCGATGTCGTACAGCGCGAGGCGCCAGTCGAAGTGGGTCGAGAGCGACAGCGCCTCGAGCTCGGGCGAAGGTCCACCTGCGAAGCGGCCGCCCCAGAGCTTGCCGCCCTGGGTCGTGCCGGCGCTCTCGTTGACGCGCTCGGTCATGCGTTGCCTCCAGCGGTCACGGCGTCGATCGCCAGTTGAAGTGTGTCGGGAAGGTCGGGGGCGACCGCGGTGCCGTCCGCGCGGAGCTCGTCGGCGGTCCACCAACGGGCGCCGAGGATGTTGCCGACCTCGCCCGCCTCGAGCTCGTCGAAGCTGACCTCGACGTCGTCACGCAGGGCCATCGCGAAGAAGTGGTTGTCGCTGACGTAGCGCTGGCCGTCCCACCAGAAGGGGTGCGTCGCACGGAAGAGCGGACCGACGAGCGCGTCGGTGTCCACGACGATGCCCGTCTCCTCGCGCATCTCGCGCACGCCCGCCTCCGCCAGGGTCTCCCCCGGCTCGACGGCGCCGCCGATGCTGACCCAGTGGAGCTGGCCCGGCCGCCCGGGATCCTGGCCCTGCAGCAGCAGGACCCTCCCGGCCGGCGAGACCGGCAGCACGCGAGCCGCGACCCGGTGGATCGCGCCGGCGTCGTACGACGCAGAGCCCGTCGCCATCAGTCGGTCCCGAACTCCATGGCGGCCTCCTCGAGCGCGGCCTCCTCCTCGCCGGTGAGGCTCGGGTCGATGGCGATCCTCTCCGCGCCGCCGGCCGGCAGCTCGCCGAAGAGGGTGCCGTTCTCGACGACCAGCGTTCCCTGGTCCATCGGCTGGGCGGCGTACATCTCGAGCTTGGAGCGCGAGTCGGCGATGTCGAGGTTGCGCATCGTGAGCTGGCCGATCCGGTCGGTGGGCCCGAAGGCGGCGTTCTCGACGCGCTCCATCGAGAGCTTGTCCGGGTGGTAGGAGAAGTTGTCGCCCTCGGTCGCGAGGATCGTGTAGTCCTCGCCGCGCCGGAGCCGGAGCGTGACGGTCCCGGTCACCAGCGAGGCGATCCAGCGCTGGATCGACTCGCGCACCATCAGCGCCTGCGGGTCGAGCCAGCGTCCCTCGTACATCAGGCGGCCGAGGCGACGGCCCTCGTTGTGGTACATCGCGACGGTGTCCTCGTTGTGCACCGCGTTGACCAGCCGCTCGTACGACGCCCACAACAGCGCCATGCCGGGCGCCTCGTAGATGCCGCGCGACTTGGCCTCGATGATGCGGTTCTCGATCTGGTCCGACATGCCGAGGCCGTGACGGCCGCCGATCCTGTTGGCCTCCATGACCAGCGCGACCGGGTCGTCGTACGACGTGCCGTTGATGGCGACCGGACGGCCGGCCTCGAACATGACCGAGACGTCCTCGGTCGCGATCTCGACCGACGGGTCCCAGAACTTCACGCCCATGATCGGCTCGACCGTCTCGAGGGAGACGTCGAGGTGCTCGAGGCTCTTGGCCTCGTGGGTGGCGCCCCAGATGTTGGCGTCGGTGGAGTAGGCCTTCTCCTTGGAGTCGCGGTAGGGCAGGCCGTGCTCGACCAGCCACTGGCTCATCTCGTCGCGACCGCCGAGCTCACTGACGAAGTCGGCGTCGAGCCAGGGCTTGTAGATGCGGAGGTCCGGGTTGGCCATGAGGCCGTAGCGGTAGAACCGCTCGATGTCGTTGCCCTTGAACGTCGAGCCGTCGCCCCAGATGTCGACGCCGTCCTCGTGCATCGCGCGGACCAGCATCGTGCCGGTGACCGCGCGGCCGAGCGGCGTGGTGTTGAAGTAGGTGCGGCCGCCGGAGCGGATGTGGAACGCTCCGCACGCCATCGCGGCGAGGCCCTCCTCGACCAGCTCGCGACGGATGTCCAGCGCGCGGGCGATCTCGGCGCCGTACTGCTTGGCGCGGCCGGGGACGCCGGAGATGTCGGGCTCGTCGTACTGGCCGATGTCGGCGGTGTAGGTGCACGGGATCGCGCCCTTCTCACGCATCCACGCGACGGCCACCGAGGTGTCCAGGCCGCCGGAGAAGGCGATGCCGACGCGCTCGCCGGCCGGGAGGGAGGTGAGGACCTTGGACAATTGCTTACTCGCTTCCTTCTGCAAGTGCGGTGAACTTCTTCGCCAGGGCGGCGCCGCCGGCGGGGTCGCGGCCGATGACCAGGACGGTGTCGTCGCCGGCGATGGTGCCGAGCACGTCGGCCAGGTCGGCCTTGTCGACGGTGCTGGCGAGGTACTGGGCGGCACCCGGTGGGGTGCGGAGGATGACGAGGTTCGCGCTCCCCTCCGCACTGACCAGCAGCTCGCTCGCCAGGCGGGACAGCCGGTGCGAGGTCGCCGCGGTCTCCCCCGCGACCGGGTTGCGGTCGCCGCCCTCGGCCGGGACGGCGTACACCAGGGCGCTGGAGGCGGCCCGGACCTTGATCGCGTCGAGCTCGACGAGGTCACGGCTCAGCGTGCCCTGGGTCGCCCGCACGCCGCGCTCGGCGAGCAGGCCCGCGAGCTGCGACTGGGAGTGCACCTCCTGGCCGACGAGGATCTCGACGATCATCTGCTGCCGGGCGCTCTTGGTCAGCGGCGTCAGCGCATGCTCACTCATCCGGCTCCACCCCCCGCCGCTCGTACAGCCAGGCCATCACGGCCTTCTGGACGTGCCGGCGGTTCTCGGCCTCGTCCCACACGACGCTCTGGGGACCGTCGATGACCTCGGCGGAGATCTCGTTCTCGCGGTACGCCGGCAGGCAGTGCAGCGCGATCGCGTCCGGCTTGGCGTGGGCCATGAGCTCGGAGGTCACGGCGTACGGGCTGAAGAGGACGCGCCGGTCGGCGGCCTCGTCCTCCTTGCCCATCGACACCCAGGTGTCGGTGACCACGACGTCGGCACCCGCCACGGCGGCCACCGGGTCGTCGGTCACGTGGACCGAGCCACCGGGCATCGCCTCGGCCTGCACCAGCACCCCGGCGTCGGGCGCGTAGCCCTCGGGGCACCCGAACACGACGTGCATCGCCGCCATGGTGCCGGCGAGGGCCCACGAGTTGCCCATGTTGCAGGCAGCGTCGCCCAGGAAGGCGACGGTCAGCCCGGCGAGCTCGCCCTTGTGCTCCTGGATCGTCAGGAGATCGGCGAGCAGCTGGCAGGGGTGGAACTCGTCGGTGAGCGCGTTGATGACGGGAACGCCGGACATCGCGGCCATCTCCTCGACGGCCGCCTGCGCGAACGTGCGCCAGACGATCATCGACGCCTGCCCGCCGAGCACCCGCGCGACGTCGGCGACCGACTCACGTCGGCCGATGCCGGCCAGGCCGCCGTCGACGACCAGCGGGTTGCCGCCGAGCTCGGCCGTGCCGGCCGCGAACGACGTCTGCGACCGCAGCGTCGGCTTGTCGAAGATCATCGCGACGGTGTGCGGGCCGGCCAGCGGCTTGGCGTCGTACGGCGCGGCCTTCATCGCGGCGGCGAGCGCGAGGAGCTCCGCCTGCTCCTGGGGCGAGACGTCGTCGTCGCGCAGGAAGTGCCTCATGGCCGCTCCTCCGAGGCGGCGTCGAGGATGCCCGGCCAGGCGGCCACGAAGCCGTCGATGTCGGCAGCCTCCACCACCAGCGGCGGCGCGAAGCGGATCCGGTCGGGGCCGGTGGCGTTGATGATCCAGCCGGCGTCCTGCGCCGCGGCGACGACCGCCGGCGCCTCGACGCCGGCCAGGGTCAGACCGACGAGCACGCCGCACCCGCGGACCTCGACGACCCTGCTGTCGGCCGCCACCCCCGCGCGGAGACGCTCGCCCATCTCGACCGCGTGCGCCAGCAGGCCGTCGGACTCGATGGTGTCGATGACCGCGAGCGCGGCGGCCGCCGCGACCGGGTTGCCACCGAAGGTGGTGCCGTGGTTGCCGGGCTGCAGCAGCGACGCCGCGGGGCCGTAGCCGATGCAGGCTCCGATGGGTACGCCGCCGGCGAGCCCCTTCGCGAGCGTGACGATGTCGGGCACCACCTCGGACGGGTGGCTCGCGAGCCAGTGGCCGGTGCGGCCCATGCCGCTCTGGATCTCGTCGAACCACAGCAGCGCGCCGTGCTCGGCCGTGATCCTGCGGGCGGCGACCAGGAACGCCGTCTCGGCCACGTTGACGCCCGCCTCGCCCTGGAGCGGCTCGATCACGACGGCCGCGGTCTCGTCGTCGACGGCAGCGGCGAGTGCGTCGGCGTCGCCGTACGGGACCCAGGTGACGTCGCCGGGGAGCGGCTCGAAGGGCTCGCGGTAGGCCGCCTTCGAGGTCAGCGCCAGGCTGCCCATGGTGCGGCCGTGGAACGCGTCCTCCATGGCCACGATGCGCGTGCGGCCGGTGAGGCGGGTCATCTTGAACGCGGCCTCGTTGGCCTCGGCACCGGAGTTGCAGAAGAAGACGCGGCCGTCGGCGCCGGGCGCAGTCAGCGCTAGCAGCCGCTCGGCGAGCTCGACCTGCGGCACGCTGGCGAAGAAGTTCGAGATGTGGCCGAGCCTCTGCAGCTGACCGCTCACCGCGCCGACGAGAGCCGGATGGGCGTGGCCGAGCGTGTTGACGGCGATGCCGCCCAGGAAGTCGACGTACTCGTTGCCGTCGACGTCGCGGACCCGGCAGCCCTGACCGCTGTCGAGGACGAGCTTGGGACGGCCGAACGTGTTCATCAGCGCGCCGGAGTAGCGCTCGAGCCACGCGTCCTGCGTGTTGGTCTCGCTCACTGGCCGACCTCCCTGGCCTTGCGGGTCTTCGTGGTGACGCCGGGAAGCACCTGGGTGCCGACGCCCTCCTTGGTGAACAGCTCCAGCAGCACGGCGTGCGGCTCGCGACCGTCGACGACCGTGGCGGCCGGCACCCCGCCCTGGACCGCCTCGAGGCAGGCGCCCATCTTCGGGATCATCCCGCTCGCCAGCGACGGCAGGATCCCCTCGAGCGACTCGGGGCTGATCTCGCCGATGACCTCCTCCGGGTCGGGCCAGTCGAGGTAGAGGCCCTCGACATCGGTGAGGACGAGCAGCTTCTCCGCGCCGAGTGCGACGGCGAGCGCGGCCGCCGCCGAGTCGGCGTTGACGTTGTGCACGGCGCCGCTGGTGTCGGGCGCGACGCTGGACACGACCGGCACGCGACCGGCCTCGATGATGTCGAGCACGGCCTCGGGACGTACGTCGACGACCTCGCCGACCAGGCCCAGGTCGACCTCCTCGCCGTCGACGGTGACGGTCGCCGGCTCGGCGGTGAACAGCCCGGCGTCCTCTCCGGAGAGACCGACCGCGAGCGGACCGTGGTCGTTGATGAGGCCGACCAGCTCGCGCTGGACCTGCCCCACGAGCACCATGCGTACGACGTCCATCGCCTCGGGCGTGGTGACGCGCAGGCCGCCGCGGAACTCCGACTGGATCCCGAGCCGGTCCAGCATCTGCGAGATCTGCGGACCGCCGCCGTGCACGACGACCGGCTTGAACCCGGCGAACCTCAAGAAGGCGATGTCCTCGGCGAACGCGCGCTTCAGGTCGTCGTCGGTCATGGCGTTGCCGCCGTACTTCACCACCACGATCTTGCCGTGGTAGCGCTTGAGCCACGGGAGGGCCGCGGCGAGGGTGCGTGCCTTCGCCGGGTCGGGCTTGCCCGGGTCGTGGGGCTCGGTCTCGATCTGGATGCTCATGTCTGCGCTCCGTTCAGGAGATTCAGGAGGAGTAGGCGCTGTTCTCGTGGACGTAGGCGTGGGTCAGGTCGTTGGTCCAGACCGTGGCCTCGGCGTCGCCGGACTTGAGGTCGATGGTCACCGTGACTTGACGCGGCTCGAGGTCCACGCCGGTGGGATCCTCGGACGGGCCCGAGTTCCTGCACACCCACACGTCGTTCATCGCCACGTCGAGGTCGGCCGGGTCGAAGGCGGCGCTCGTCGTGCCGATCGAGGCGAGGACGCGGCCCCAGTTGGGGTCCTTGCCGAAGACGGCGGCCTTGAACAGGTTGCTGCGCGCGACGCTGCGGCCGACCTCGACGGCGTCGTCCTCGCTCGCCGCGTTGACGGTCCTGATCGAGATCTCGTGGTCGGCGCCCTCGGCGTCGGCGAGCAGCTGCTTGGCCAGCGAGGTGCAGACCTCGGTCAGCGCCTCGGTGAGCTCCTCGGCCGTCGGCGTGACGCCCGAGGCCCCCGACGCCATGACCGTGACGGTGTCGTTGGTCGACTGGCAGCCGTCGGAGTCGAGCCGGTCGAAGCTCACCCGCGTCGAGGCGCGCAGCGCCGCGTCCAGCTCGTCGGCGGGTACGACGGCGTCGGTGGTGATGACGACCAGCATCGTCGCAAGAGCCGGGGCGAGCATGCCCGCGCCCTTGGCCATGCCACCGATGGACCAGCTGCCCTGGTCGGTGGTGCGCTCGACGACGACCTGCTTGCTGACCGAGTCGGTGGTCATGATGGCGTGCGCGGCGTCGTCGCCGCCGTCGCCGGACAGCTTGTCGTGCACGGTGTGCACGCCCGCGAGCAGCACGTCGCGGTCGTTCTTGAGACCGATCAGGCCGGTGGAGCAGACCACGACGTCGATCGCGCCGATGCCGAGCGTGGAGGCGACCTCCTCGGCCACCCGGTGCGTGGTCACGAAGCCGTCGGCGCCGGTGTAGCAGTTGGCGCCGCCGGAGTTGAGGACGACGGCCTTGACGACGCCGTCCTTGACAGCCTCCTCGCTCCACAGGACCGGGTTCGCCTTGCACCGGTTGCTGGTGAAGACGCTGGCCGAGTCGAAGCGCGGGCCCTGGTTGACGACCAGGGCGAGGTCCTTGTTGCCGTTGGCCTTGATGCCGATGTGCTCGCCGGCCGCGAGGAAGCCGGCGGGATGAGTGATGCTCACGTTGGGGAACCTTTGCGTCAGGAGAGGTGGGACGGGACGGCGGGGGCGACCTGGTGACCCGTTCGTCGCCACGCCTCCTCGGCCCGGTCGGCCTCGGCGGTCGGCACGAGGATCCAGTCGGTGTCGTAGGTCGACACGGTCATGATCGGGATCCCCGCCTCGGCCAACGGGCCCAGCAGCGTCACCAGCACGCCGACCTGGTCGAAGGCCAGCTCGTCGGTCACGCAGAAGGCCGTGAACGGCTTCTGGTGCGGGATCTTCCTCGGGACGTTGCGGCCCGCGCAGATCAGCGACGTCTCCGCGGCGGTCGCGGTGATCGAGAACAGCGAGGACGACTCGGCCCACTCAGGAACCTCCGCCCCCGGCGCGAGGCGTACGACGGCCAGGGTCTCGGGGTAGCGGGCCAGCGAGAAGGTGGCGCTCACGGGGCCACCCCCACCGTGGTCAGGCCCGTCGTCTCGGGCAGCCCGAGCGCGAGGTTCATGCACTGGACGGCGGCGCCACCGGTGCCCTTCGCGAGGTTGTCGATCGTGCCGACCGCCACGAGCCGACCCGCGGTCTCGTCGACGGTCACCTGGATGTGCACCGCGTTCGAGCCGAGGACGCTCTGGGTCTGGGGCCACTGACCGGGTGGCAGGACGTGGATGAACGGCTCGGCGTCGTACGCCTCGGTGTAGGCCTCGTGCGCCTGCTCGGCGGTGACGCCGTCGCGCACCGGTGCGCTGCAGGTGGCGAGGATGCCACGGCTCATCGGGACCAGCAGCGGTGTGAAGCTGACCTTGAGGTCGGCGTCGGTGAGCCGGCCGAGGTTCTGGGTGATCTCGGGCGTGTGGCGGTGGACGCCGCCGACGCCGTACGCCGACGCGCTGCCCATGACCTCGCTGCCGAGGAGGTGCGGCTTGGCCGCCTTGCCCGCGCCGCTGGTGCCGGACGCGGCGACGACCACGACGTCGGGCTCGACGAGACCGGCCTCGATCGCGGGCGCCATCGTCAGCGACGAGATGGTCGGGTAGCAGCCGGGGACCGCGACCCGCTTCGTGCCGGCGAGGCGGTCACGCAGACCGGGCAGCTCGGGCAGGCCGTAGGGCCAGGTGCCGGCGTGGTCGGAGCCGTAGAACCGCTCCCACTCCCCCGCGTCCTCGAGCCGGAAGTCGGCACCGCAGTCGATCACGACGACGTCGTCGGCCAGCTGGGCCGCGATCGCGCCCGACTGCCCGTGGGGAAGGCCGAGGAAGACCACGTCGTGCCCGGAGAGCACCTCGACGGTCGTCTCCTCGAGCACCCGGTCGGCCAGCGGCACCAGGTGGGGCTGCAGCGCACCGAGCCGCTCGCCGGCGTTGCTGCCGGCCGTCACCGCCCCGATCTCGACCTCGGGATGACCGAGGAGGAGTCTCAGCACCTCACCCCCGGCGTACCCGCTCGCTCCGGCAACGGCCACCTTCACCTTGCTCATATGCATAACTATAGCGCGTCATGCATATTCATGTGAAACGGTTCCGTGCTGCGGCCGGCGACGACCAGTACCCCAGGTGCTGGATTCCATGAGCCGCGCCGCACGGCCGGACCGCAAGCTAGCGCTGGACGGCTCCGGTGAGCTCGGCGGCACGCGCGACGGCCGCGTCACGGGCCGCCCCGGTCTGCTTCTCGGTCAGCGTCGCATCCGGGGAGCGGAACCGCAGCGCGAAGGCCAATGACTTCTTGCCCTCGCCCAGCTGCTCGCCGGTGAAGACGTCGAAGAGCCGGATCGACTCCAGCAGCTCGCCCGCACCCTCGCGCAGCGCAGCCTCGACGGCGGCGACCGTCACCTCGGCGTCGACGAGCAGCGCGACGTCCTCCTTGGCCACCGGCATGGTCGAGAACACCGGACCGGGACGTACGGCGGGAGCCGCTGCCATCAGCAGGTCGAGGTCGATCTCCAGCGCGGCGGTGCGCGCGGGCAGGCCGAGCTCGCGGCAGACGACGGGGTGCAGCTCGCCGGCGTGGCCCAGGACCTCATCGCCGGCGCGCAGCTCGGCACAGCGACCGGGGTGCCAGGGCGCTCGCGTGCCCCGGACGGTCTCGGTGCGCACGCCCAGCTCGTCGGCGAGCCGGCGGACCAGGCCCACGGCATCGGCCCAGGTCGCCGTACGACCGGCGCCCCACCAGCCGGCCCGCTCCGCCTCGCCGGCGAGCACGACGGCGAGGTGCTGGGGCTGGCGTGGGAGGGCGTCGAGGAGCGCCGCGAGCTGCGCGTCGTCGGGCCTGCCCTCGACGCCGTAGATCGGTGCGGCGGTGTCGCCCTGCGGGAACGCGACGGTGCCGGTCTCGAAGAGCGCCACTCCGGAAGCTCCGCGGCCGAGGTTGCGCGCGGACGCCTTGAGCACGCCGGGCAGCAGCGTCGTGGTGTACGACGGCTCCTCGGAGCTGATCGGGTTGGCGAGCGCCACCGTGTCGCGGCGCGGGTCGTCGGCGGGCAGCCCGAGCTGATCGAAGGTCGCCGGCCCGACGAACGGGAAGCTGACGACCTCCACGCAGCCGGCACCGGCGAGCGCGCGGCCGATGCGGCGGCGCAGCTGCTGCTCACGGGTCAGACCGCGACCGGTGGCCCGGCGCGGCAGCACCGACGGGACCTGGTCGTAGCCGACGATCCGGACGACCTCCTCGACGAGGTCGTAGGGGTCGCCCAGGTCGGGCCGCCAGGTGGGCGGCACGACGGCGAGCATGCCGTCGGTCTCCTCGACGGTCGCGCCGACCGCGCGGAGGTGCTTCACGACCTCCTCGGCGGAGACCTCGATGCCGCTGAGTCGCGCGGGGAGGTCCGCGGCCACGGTGATCACTGACGGCGCCGGCGGCTCACCGACGTGGGTGAAGCCGGCGTCGGCGGTCGCCCCGCCGTGCTGGACCAGCAGCTCGACGACCCGGTCGGCGGCCGCTCCACAGATCCGCGGGTCGACACCGCGCTCGAAGCGCTTGGATGCGTCCGACCCGAGCTTGTGACGCTTCTGGGCGCGGAAGATCGTGGTCGGGTCGAAGTGCGCGGCCTCCACGACGATGTCGGTGGTGGTCGACGAGATCTCGCTGTCGGCCCCTCCCATGACACCGGCGAGGCCGATCGGCCCGTTGTCGTCGGTGATCAGGAGGTCCTCGGGGTGCAGCCTGCGCTCGACGTCGTCGAGCGTGGTGAGTCGCTCCCCCGCCTGCGCGCGGCGCACCCGGATCGGACCGGCCAGCCTGGCCTTGTCGTAGCAGTGGTTCGGCTGGCCCAGCTCGAGCATGACGTAGTTGGAGACGTCGACCGCGAGGGAGATGGAGCGCATGCCGGCCTGCTCGACGCGCTTCTTGATGAAGTCGGGCGTCGGGGCCGAGGGGTCGAAGCCGCTGACCGTGCGCGTGGCGAAGACCGGGCAGGCGGCCGCGTCGTCGACCACGACCGGGTAGGCGCTGCCGTCGGCGGCCGGCAGGGAGCGGTCGGCCGGGTCGGTGAACGGAGCCTCGAAGCCGAGCGCCGCCTCGCGGGCGATGCCGCGCAGGCTCAGGGCGTAGGCGCGGTCGGGGTTGATCTCGAACTCGATGACCTCCTCGTCGAGGCCGAGCAGCTCGAAGACGTCCTGGCCCGGCTCACCCGCGTCGGCGGGCAGCACCACGATGCCGTCGTGGTCGTCGCCGAGGCCGAGCTCGCGGGCGGAGCAGATCATGCCGGCGCTGACGTGGCCGTAGGTCTTGCGAGCGGAGATCTCGAAGCCGCCGGGCAGGACTCCGCCCGGGAGCACGACGACCACGAGGTCGCCGGGCCCGAAGTTGTGCGCGCCGCACACGATGCCCTGGGGCTCACCGGTGCCGTTGGCGTCGCCGACGTCGACGGTGCACCAGTTGATCGTCTTGCCGTTCTTCTGCGGCTCCTTGTCCTGGGTCAGGACGCGGCCGATGACCAGCGGGCCGGTGATGTCGGCCCGCTCGATGGCCTCGAGCTTGAGGCCGAGGGCGGTCAGCCGGTCGGTGAGGGCCTCGGTCGTGACCGAGCCGGGCAGGTCGACGTACTCCTTGATCCAGGAGATCGGGGCCTTCACAGATCACTCCCAAACGCAGTGGTGAACCGGACGTCGCCCTCGAACAGGGTGCGCAGGTCCTCCAGGCCGTGACGGAACATCAGGGTGCGGTCGATGCCCATGCCGAAGGCGAAGCCGCTGTAGCGCTCGCTGTCGACGCCGCACGCGCGGAGCACGCGCGGGTTGACGATGCCGCAGCCGCCCCACTCGATCCAGCCCTCGCCGCGGCAGGTGCGGCAGGTGTCGCCGTCCTCGTCGACCTGGCTGCCCCGGCAGACGAAGCAGACGAGGTCCACCTCGGCGCTCGGCTCGGTGAACGGGAAGTACGACGGACGGAAGCGCGTCGTGATGCCCTCGCCGAACATCTGCGTGGCGAAGTGGTCGAGCGTGCCCTTGAGGTGGGCCATCGAGATGCCCTCGTCGATCGCCAGGCCCTCGACCTGGTGGAACATCGGGCTGTGGGTGGCGTCGTACTCGTCGGTGCGGAAGACGCGACCGGGGCAGACGACGTAGATCGGGGGCCTGCGGGTCAGCATGGTGCGCGCCTGGACCGGGCTGGTGTGCGTGCGCAGGACCAGGTGGCGGTCGGCGGGCTCGGTCCAGAACGTGTCCTGCATGGTGCGGGCGGGGTGGTCCGGACCCAGGTTGAGCGCGTCGAAGTTGAGCCACTCGGCCTCGATGACCGGGCCCTCGGCGACCTCCCAGCCCATCGCGACGAAGATGTCGGCGATCAGCTCGGCGCCGGTGGTGAGCGGGTGGCGCGCGCCCTCGGGGCGACGGTCGGTCGGCAGCGTGACGTCGACGGTCTCCTCGACGAGCATCCGCTCCTCGTGCTCGGCCTCGAGCACGACCTGCCGCTCGGCGAGCGCCTTGCTCACGGCACCGCGTGCCTGGCCGACGCGCTGACCTGCCTCCTTGCGGGCCTGCGGCGGGAGCGCTCCGATCTCCCTGTTCGCGAGCGCGAGCGGTGAGCGGTCGCCCGCGTGGGCGCTGCGGACCGCCTTGAGCTGCTCGAGGTCGGCGGCCGCCTCGATCGCGGCGATCGCCGCGTCTCGGGCCGCGTCGATCTCGCCCTGCTGGAGAGAGCTGACCTCGACCGGGTCGTAGTCGGTGTTGGGGCCGGACATCGCTGCCTTTCTGCACGGCTGGACTCGAGGGGAGTCTAGTGGGGCCGCACCGGCCGTAAGGTTGAGGGACCACGGACTCCGAAGACTCCGCGTCACCACTCCACCAGGAGGTACGACGAGTGAACAGCCAGTCCCTGACCAGCCTGGCGAAGGATCAGCTCGCGGCAGCGCGGTCCTCGTCCAGCGGGCGCTCCGCCATCACGATCCACGGCGGCCGGGAGCACGACATGCGCCAGACGCTCATCGCGCTCGCCGGCGGCTCGGCCCTCCACGAGCACGACTCCCCCGGTGAGTCCAGCCTCCAGGTCCTCGAGGGCGACGTACGCCTCGTCGCCGGCGAGGAGTCCTGGGACGGCGGGCCCGGCGACTACCTCGTCGTCCCGCCCCAGCGGCACTCGCTGGAGGCCGTGAGCGACGCGGTCGTGCTGCTCACCGTCGCGACCCGCGCCTGAGGATCGCGCTCAGGGCGGGAAGCCGTCGGCGATCGCCCGCATCCGCCGAAGGTACGCCGGCCAGTCGATGTCGTCAGGCAGGTTGTCGCCCTGGGACCGCAGCCCGGCGCTCCCGTCCACCTGCTCGCGCAGGATGTCGGCATGGCCGGCGTGACGGTCGAGGTCGGACAGCGTGTGCACGAGGATCTGCTGCAGGGTGACCGGCCGGTCGCCCCAGTGCCGGACCGAGCCCTTCGCGTCGAGCGCGTTCGCCTCGATCGTGGCGTCGGCGAACTCCCCCACCCGGCGGTAGAAGGACGTCAGCTCCGTCAACGGGACGTCGGCCGGCAGGACCCAGTCGGCCTGCAGGTCCTCCTCGAACCGCTCTTCGGAGATGAAGCACCGGTGGTCCGGGTCGGGCCAGTCACGGCCGAACGTCGGACCGAAGTAGACGGCCTCGACGTTCGCACAGTGGAGCACGATCCCCGCGAGGCTGGTGCCGGTCGGGGTCCGCGGCAGCCGGGCGTCGCGCTCGCCCACGCCGTCGAGCTTGGCCAGCAGCGCGGCCCTCGCCCGCTGGAGGTAGCGGTGGAGCACCGCCTTGGGGTCGTTGTCGTCCATCGGGCCAGCCTTCCGGGATCACGCCTGCTCGGCGGGGTCGGCCAGCGGCCAGCGCAGCGTGAAGCGGCTCCCGCCACCGGGGGCGTCGTCGATGATCGCCAGTCCGTTGTGCGCCTTCATCAGTCCGTGGACGATGTACAGCCCGAGCCCTGAGCCGCCGCTGCCCGAGGTCCAGAACTTCGTGAAGACGCGGTTTCGCAGCTCCGCGGGGATGCCCTCGCCCTCGTCGGTCACCACGGTCTCGGCGTACCCGGGATCGTCGGCGGCCAGCCCGACACGGACGCAGACCCGGCCGTCGCCGTGACGCACGGCGTTCTCGACCACGTTGGTGAGGACCTGCACCACCTTGTCGGGGTCGGCGTCGATCATCGGCCGCTCGACGACGTCGAGCACGATCTCCCGGGCGGTGGACACGGCCATCGAGGCGTGCACGCGCTCGGCCTTCAGCGCGAGGTCCGTCGGCCGCCGGTGCAGGGTCAGCCGGCCGGTGTCGATCCGGGCGACGTCGAGCAGCTCGGCGATCAACCTGCTGAGCCGGTCGGCGTCGACGCTGACCGTCGTCAGCATCAGCCGCTTCTGCTCGTCGGTGAGCTTGTCCCAGCGGTTGAGGAGGGCGTGCACGAAGCCCTTCACCCCGGTCAGCGGAGAGCGCAGCTCGTGGGCGACGGTCGCGACGAGGTCGGAGCGCTCCCGGTCGAGGCGTGCACGACCGCGGCCGGAGCGCAGGCTGACCGCCACGCTCTCGATCGGGCCGCGTCGCTCGCTGCGGTTCAGGCGTACGGCGACCAGCACCTCGGTGCCGTCGGGCAGCAGCCAGCTCTGCTCGCCGACGCCGGTGCGGATCGCCAGGCCGGCGTACAGATCGATGGCGTCGGCCCACCTGCAGCCGTCGTGGTCGGTCAGCGCGAGCACGTCGCCGAGCTTCTCGCCCACGACCGCGCCGGTGTCGACATCGAGCATCGACGCTGCCGCGCGGTTGACCAGCACGACCCGGCCCTCGGCGTCCGCGATGACCGCGCCGTCGGGCAGCAGGTCGATCGCCTCGGGAGCCATGGTCCGAGGCTAGTACCAACCGGCGACGCAGGGAGCATGTGTCAGTGCGAGCGCTGGGCGCGGGCGCTGGCGTAGAGGCAGACCGCGGCGGCCGTCGACAGGTTCAGCGACTCGGCCCGGCCGTAGATCGGGATGCTGATCGTGCGGTCGACGGCTGCGACCAGCCCGTCGGGCAGGCCCCACGCCTCGTTGCCGAAGAGCCAGGCCGTCGGCACGGAGAGCTCTGCCTCGAACAGCGGCTCGCCCTGCATGTCGGCCGCGAGGACGTCGAGGCCGGCCGACCGGGCCCAGGCGACCGCCTGGAGCGGGTCGCGCTCGACGGCGATCGGCAGGTGGAAGGCCGAGCCGACCGAGGCGCGGATCGTCTTGGGGTTGTAGAGGTCGACGGCGTCTCCGGCCAGGACCACCGCGTCGGCACCCGCCGCGTCGGCGCAGCGCAGGACCGTGCCGGCGTTGCCGGGGTCGCGCACGTCGGCGCAGATGGCCACCAGGCGCGGGGTCGGGACGTGGTCGACCAGCTCGGCCAGCGGGACGTCGAGGAACCGGCAGACCGCGACGATCCCCGCCGGGCTCACGCTGTCCGACAGCGCGGACATCGCCCGGTCGTCGACCAGTGTCACGGCAGCGTCGCCGAGGAGGTCGGCGTACCGCTCGGAGGCCGCGAGGGTGGCGAAGACCTCGACCACGCGGGACGGGCGCTCGAGAGCGCCCTGGACGGCCTTCGGGCCGTCAGCGAGGAAGAGCCGCCGCTCGGATCGCTCCGAGCGGCGGCTCAGCCTCCGGGCCTCCTTGACCCGCGAGCTGCTCGCGGTCAGCGGCACCGGGATGTTGCTCAAGTGAGGAGCAGACTCAGGCGGAGGCCGGCGCGTTGACGTCCTCGGGCAGCGCGGCCCGGGCGGTCTCGACGAGCGCGTTGAACGCGGCGGTGTCGTTGACGGCCAGGTCGGCCAGGATCTTGCGGTCCACCTCGACGCCGGCCAGGTTCAGGCCCTGGATGAAGCGGTTGTACGTCATGCCCTGCGCACGCGCGGCGGCGTTGATGCGCTGGATCCACAGGCGACGGAAGTTGCCCTTGTTCTTCTTCCGGTCGTTGTAGCTGTAGACCAGCGAGTGGGTGACCTGCTCCTTGGCCTTGCGGTACAGGCGCGAACGCTGGCCGCGGTAGCCGCTCGCGCGGTCGAGGGTGGTACGACGCTTCTTGGCGGCGTTGACTGCGCGCTTGACGCGTGCCATCTCTATCTCCTACTTGCTCGGGTGTTGTCGCGTGGGGAGCTCAGGCTCAGAGGCCGAGCATCTTCTTCGCGCGGGGGACGTCGTTCTTCGCAACCACGACGTCGCCGGTGAGGCGACGGGTGACCTTGGAGGCCTTCTTCTCGAGGTTGTGGCGCTTGCCGGCCTTCTCCCGCAGGATCTTGCCGCTGCCGGTCACCTTGAAGCGCTTCTTCGCACCCGAGTGGGTCTTGTTCTTCGGCATCTCGTTGCTCTCTAACTCTCTGCTTACAGGTCGATGTCGGGGTCGAGCGCCTCGTTGGCGCGCTTGGCCTTCTTCGGCGTGGGCTGCGCCGCGCGACGCTGGGCCAGCTCCGCCTGCTCGGCGGCGACCTCGTCGGCCTTCTCGGCGGCGGCCTGGTCCTTCGCGGCCTTCACCTCGGCCATCGCGGCGGCCTTCTTCTTGTTCGGGCCCAGCACCATCGTCATGTTCCGGCCGTCCTGCTTGGGGCTGGACTCGACGAAGCCGAGCTCCTCGACGTCCTCGGCGAGCTTCTGCAGGAGCCGGAAGCCCAGCTCCGGGCGGTGCTGCTCGCGCCCGCGGAACATGATCGTGATCTTGACCTTGTCCCCGGCGTTGAGGAACCGCACGACGTGACCCTTCTTGGTCTCGTAGTCGTGCTTGTCGATCTTCGGCCGGAGCTTCATCTCCTTGATGATGACGTTGGTCTGGTTCCGTCGAGACTCACGGGCCTTCTGGGCGTTCTCGTACTTGAACTTCCCGTAGTCCATGAGCTTGCAGACGGGCGGCTTGCCCATCGGCGCGATCTCGACGAGGTCGAGGTCGGCCTCCTGGGCCAGCTTGAGGGCCTGGTCGGTCGACACGATGCCGACCGTCTCCCCGTTGGGGCCCACGAGGCGGACCTCGGGAACCCGGATCCGCTCGTTGATGCGCAGCTCGGTGCTGATGTGTCCTCCAAGTTCGTTCGGTCGGGTGCCGTCCACGAAAAAGGAAGAAGGCTCCCGCTGCTGCAAGCGGAAGCCAGTCAACGACACCGGCCCTCTCGGAGCTCACCGAGGCCGTGCCCTTGGACCGGACCCGACGACCTGTGGTGCATGCGGTCGGTGCGGGTGGGAGACGATGTGTTGCCGGGTCTCCGCTTGTGGATCCGTCACTTCATTCTCATGGGGTGACGAATCGGTCAACACCGATGCTATCCGGTTTCTTCCCCGGCCGCCGAATCGAGGGAGCCGTCGGGCGGGGTGCCGAGCCAGCCCCAGGAGCCGTCCTCGAGGCGCACCGGCCGCCAGCCGGACGCCAGCCGGTGGAGGTCCTCGCCCTCGACGACGAACGTCGCCGGGCCGGCGAGGTCGACCACGAGGGCCGATGCGCCCTCCTGCACGGCGGTCGCGGCGGCCAGGTGGGCCGCCACCGGGACCGGACGGGCATCGGGGTCCCAGCCGGTGAGGCTGGCGGTCGAGGTGAAGGCGAGCAGCGCCATCCGGCCGTCGGCGCCGGTCAGCAGCACGGCCGCCATGTCGCTGCTCTTGTCCCGCTCCAGGCCGTCCTCGCCGACCTCGCTCTCCCCCAGGACCGCGACGACGGGCACGAGCAGGCGAGCGGCGGCGAGCGCCTGCAGGACACCCGGGTAGCCGTCCGGGTGGGTCGGCTCGGCGGCGTACCGCTGGAGGGCGGCGAGGAGGCCGGGGTCGGCGGCCCCGGTGTCGTCGACGTACTCCGACCCCTGCAGGCGCCGCTGGTTCGGGTGCTCCTCGCTCACCGCGCCATCGTCCCATCCGGGCGGCAGCGTGGAAGCATGAGGATCGTGCAGGCCACCGACGCAACGCTCCGCAACGACCTCGCCGGACGGCTCAGCGCGGCCGTCGAGGCGGTCGGTCCGGTCTCGACGCCGGCGTTCGTGGTCGACCTCGACGCGTTCGACGCCAACGCCGCCGACCTCGTACGGCGGGCGGGCGGCACGCCCATCCGGGTGGCGTCGAAGTCACTGCGGGTGCCCGCGCTGGTTCGGCGCGCGCTCGACCGCCCAGGCTTCGCCGGCGTGCTGGGCTACACGCTCGCGGAGGCGCTGTGGCTGGTCGCGGAGGGCGGCTGCGACGACGTCGTGGTGGCCTACCCCACCGTCGACCGGACCGCGCTGACTTCACTGCTGTCCACGCCCGACGCGGCCGCGCGGGTCACGATCATGGTCGACGACGTGGCCCACCTCGACCTCGTCGACCGGGTGCGCAGGACGTGCGGGGCGGGCGAGGTCACGGTGCGCGTGGCGATCGACGTCGACGCGGGCCTGCGGGTCGCCGGCCAGCAGATCGGCCCCCGCCGCTCGCCCCTGTACGCCGCCGATGCGGTCGTCGCGCTGGCACGGAACGTGCTGGCACGGCCGGGCTTCGCGTTGGTCGGCGTCATGACCTACGAGGGCCAGGTCGCCGGTGTTCCGGACGCGGTGCCGGGTCAGCGCGGACGCTCGGCGATCGTGCGGCGGATCAAGCGGCGCTCGATCACCCAGCTGGTCGAGCGTCGCGCGGCGATCGCAGAGGCGCTGTCCGGCCTGGTCGACCTCGACTTCTGGAACGCCGGCGGCTCGGGCTCGCTGGAGTCCTCCTCGGCCGACCCGGTCGTCACCGAGGTGACCGCCGGGTCGGGTCTGCTGGTGCCGGGGCTGTTCGACCACTACCGGGCGTTCACTCCTCGGCCCGCGGCGTACTTCGGGCTGCCGGTGACGCGCGTGCCCGGGCCGGGTGTCGTCACCGTCCACGGCGGCGGCCTGATCGCGTCCGGACCCGCCGGCGCCGACCGGGTGCCGCTCCCCTGGGCCCCGGCCGGGTTGCGGCTCACCGGGATGGAGGGTGCCGGCGAGGTGCAGACACCGCTGGTCGGCGACGGCACCACCGGGCTTCGCGTCGGCGACCTGGTGTGGTTCCGGCACGCCAAGTCGGGCGAGCCGTTCGAGCACGCGCGGACCGTCCACCTCGTGTCGGGCGACGCCGTGGTCGAGTCGGTGCCGTCGTACCGGGGGCTCGGGCTGGCGTTCTGATCGCCGGGTGGTGCGCCGCTAGGGTCGACAAGTGTGATCGCGCCGAGTGGGGACCAGTACCGGATCGAGGCCGACGGGTACGTCGCCGTGGTCACCGAGAGCGGTGGGGCGCTCCGCGACCTGACGTACGACGGGCGCCACCTGATCGACGGGTTCGGCGAGGACGCGATGTCCTCAGGCGGGCGCGGGCAGGTGCTGATGCCGTGGCCGAACCGCATCCGCGACGGGCGCTACACGTTCGACGGCAGGGAGCAGCAGCTGGCGCTGACAGAGCCGAAGCGCGGCAACGCCTCGCACGGGCTCGTCCGCTGGGCGGCGTGGTCCGTGGTTGCCCGGGAGCAGGACCGGGTCGAGCTCGGCTACCGGCTGCCCGCGCAGACCGGCTATCCGTGGACCCTCGACCTGCGCATCTCCTACGCGGTGGGCGCGGACGGACTGGTCGTGACCCAGTCGGCGACGAACCTGAGCGACGAGCGCGCGCCGTACGCGTCGGGTGCGCACCCCTACCTCGTGGCCGACGCGAGCGGCGGCTGCGACGGCTGGCGCATGACACTGCCGGCCGCGACCCGGCTGCTCACCGACGACGAGCGGCTGCTGCCGGCCGGACGCGAGGACGTCGGCGGGACGGACTTCGACTTCCGCACGCCGCGCACTCTCGGCGCGACGGTGCTCGACCACGCGTTCACCGACCTGGGCCCCGACCGCGGGGTGCGTCTCGACGGGGAGTCCGGCGGCGTCGAGCTGTGGGTCGACGAGCAGCACCGGTGGGTGCAGGTCTACACCGCCGACGACACGGCGACACCGCGTCGCAGCGTGGCCGTCGAGCCGATGACCGCTCCCCCGGACGCGTTCAACTCCGAGGACGACCTGGTGACGCTGGAGCCGGGTCGGACCTTCGGCGCCAGCTGGGGGATCCGGGGTGTGGCCGGGGACTCCCGCGCCCTCACCGCTCCGGCGTCGACCGGAGGGCCAGATAGGTCTTGAGCTCGCGTACGGCGTACCGCGCCTTCTCGCCGTCGGACTGGTGGATGCCCATCGCCGAGCAGGTGGTGCCGTCGGACAGGTCGAGGGTCGGCCAGGGAGCGCCCTTGGGCAGTCGCACCGCCACGACCTGCGCCCACGCGAACTGCCGCTTGCGGTAGCCGTTGACGATGACGAGGCCGTCGTCGGTGGCGGTGATCCGCGACCGGGCGAGCGCGTAGAGAAGCGCATCGCCGAGGAGGACGAAGCCCAGAACGGTCAGACGCTCGAGCGGACCGATCGCGTCCTTGGTCTGCTGCGGGAACGTGAACCACATGATCAGGAACATCGCGAGCAGCGCGATGCCGAACGCGATCGCGGCGTAGCGCGGCCCGATCGGGCGCCACGTCCGCGGCAGCGGCGGCATCTTCGCCAGCCGCGGCCCGGTGGTCCCGTCAGAGCCGGCAGGCATGCAGGTCCATCGTCAGGATGCCGCGGGCACCGAGGCTCCACAGCTCGTCCATCACCCGCTGCGCCCGGGCGCGCTCGACCATCGAGCGGACAGCGACCCAACCCTCGCGATGGAGCGGGCTGACCGTCGGGCTCTCGATGCCGGGCGTCAGCGCGACGGCGGCCTCGACCTGCGACTCCGGGATGTCGTAGTCCATCATCACGAACGCCCGCGCCACCAGGACGCCCTCGAGCCGACGCACGAAGACGTCGAGCCCCTCGGCGCGGGTGCCGGGCCGGGTGATCATGATCGCCTCGGACTCGAGGATCGCGTCGCCGAAGACCTCCAGGCCGGCGTTGCGCAGGCTCGTGCCGGTCTCGACCACGTCGGCGATCGCGTCGGCGACACCGAGCTGGATGCTGCTCTCCACCGCGCCGTCGAGGCGTACGACGGTGGCGCCGATGCCCTTCTCGGCGAGGTATCGGCCGAGCATGCCGTCGTACGACGTGGCGATGCGCAGACCCTCGAGGTCGGCCTCGCTGGAACACGTGCCGGGCTCGGCGGCGAAGCGGAACTTCGAACGGCCGAAGCCGAGCTGCAGCGCCTCGTCGGCCTTGGCGCCGCTGTCGAGCAGCAGGTCGCGGCCGGTGATGCCGACGTCGAGGGTTCCCTCGCCGACGTACACGGCGATGTCCTTGGGGCGCAGGTAGAAGAACTCGACACCGTTCTCGGGGTCGAGCTTGGTGAGCTGCTTGGACTCGCTGCGCTGCGCGTAGCCGGCCTCACGCAGCATCGTGGACGCGGCCTCGGAGAGCGCGCCCTTGTTGGGTACGGCGACCTTCAGCATGGTGACCTCTCAGAGGTGGGTGTAGACGTCCTCGAGCGAGAGTCCGCTCGCGAGCATGAGGACCTGGGCGTGGTAGAGCAGCTGGCTGATCTCCAGCGCCGTCGCCTCCCGGCCCTCGTGCTCGGCGGCCATCCACGACTCGGCGGCTTCCTCGATCAGCTTCTTGCCGATCGCATGGACGCCCGCGTCGAGCTCCCGGACGGTGCCGGATCCCTCGGGTCGCGTGCGTGCCTTCTCGCTGAGCTCAGCGAAGAGCTCGTCGAACGTCTTCACGAGGCGTCAGCCTACGGCGTCGGCGACCCCGGCCGGGCGTCGGTCCCACCGGTCAGAACCGCTTGGCCTGCTTGTACGCGCGCAGGGTGTGGGCGGTCAGGAGCGCGGCGGCGGTGGCCTCGTAGCCCTTGTCCTCCTTGGAGCCCTCGAGGCCGGCCCGGTCGAGCGCCTGCTGCTCGTCGTCGCAGGTGAGCACGCCGAAGCCGATCGGCACCTGGGCGTCGACCGACACCCGGGTCAGGCCGTCGGTCGCCGCGCCGCAGACGTACTCGAAGTGGGGCGTGCCGCCGCGGATCACGACGCCCAGCGCCACGATCACGTCGTACGTCGGAGCGAGGGTGGCGGCGGTGACGGGCAGCTCGAAGGTCCCGGGCACCCGGATGACGACCGGGCTCTCCACCTTGTGTTCGGCCAGCGCGCGCTGGGCGCCGGCGAGCAGGCCGTCCATGACCTGGGTGTGCCAGCTCGCCGCGACCACGGCGACGCGAAGGTCCTGGCAGTCGACCGGCTCGAGGTCGGGGGCGCCGTGTCCGGCCATGTCAGTTGGCTCCTTCGAGCGTGTCGGTGCCGGGCAGCGCGAGATCGGGCAGCTCGTGGCCCATCCGGTCGCGCTTGGTCAGCAGGTAGGCGATGTTGTGGTCGTTGGGGTGCGGCGTGAGCGGAACCCGCTCGGCGACCTTGATGCCGTAGTCCTCGAGGTTCTCGACCTTGTCGGGGTTGTTGGTGAGGAGGCGGACCTCCTCGACGCCCAGGTTGCGCAGGATCTGCGTGGCCGCACCGTAGTGGCGGGCGTCGGCGGGCAGCCCGAGGTCGAGGTTGGCGTCGACGGTGTCGCGACCGCCGTCCTGCAGCTGGTAGGCCTGCAGCTTCGCCACCAGGCCGATGCCACGGCCCTCGTGGCCGCGCAGGTAGATCACGACACCCCGGCCCTCGGCGACGATGCGCTCCATCGCCTCGTTCAGCTGCGGGCCGCAGTCGCAGCGCTGCGAGCCGAACACGTCGCCGGTCAGGCACTCGGAGTGGACCCGGGTGAGGACCGGTCCGTCCTCGGCGAGGGTCGCCGGGTCGCCGTACACCAGGGCGACGTGCTCGCTGCCGTCGACCGTGATCGTGTAGCCGTAGGCGGTGAAGTCGCCGTGGTTCGTGGGCAGCCGCGTCTCCGCGTTGCGGACCACGTGCACCTCGGTACGGCGGCGGTAGCGGACCAGGTCCTCGATCGAGATCATCGCGAGGTCGTGCTCGTCGGCGAAGTCGCGCAGCTCCTGCGCGCGCTTCATCGTGCCGTCCTCGTTGACGACCTCGACGAGGACGCCGGCCGGGGTCAGCCCCGCGAGGCGGGCCAGGTCGACGGCGGCCTCGGTGTGGCCGCGTCGTACGAGGACGCCTCCGTCGCGGTAGCGCAGCGGGAAGACGTGACCCGGGCGGGTCAGCTCCCACGGCTCGGTCGCGCTGTCGGCCAGGGTGCGCGCCGTGTGGGCGCGGTCCTTGGCGGAGATGCCGGTGGAGACGCCGTCGCGCGCGTCGACGGAGATCGTGTACGCCGTACGCAGCTTGTCCTTGTTGTGCGGCGTCATCAGCGGGATCTCGAGGCGGTCGAGCATGTCGCCGGGCATCGGCACGCAGATCACGCCGCTGGAGTGGCGGATCGTGAAGGCCATCAGCTCCGGCGTCGCCTTCGAGGCCGCGAAGATGATGTCGCCCTCGTTCTCACGGCCCTCGTCGTCGACGACGATCACGGCCTTGCCGGCCGCGATGTCGGCGACGGCGCGCTCGACCGGGTCGAGACGTACGCCGCCGTGCTGGATGTGGTGGGTCATCGGATGTGTCCTGTCTGGAGGAGCTTCTCCACGTGCTTGGCGAGGATGTCGGCCTCGAGGTTCACGCGGTCGCCGACCGCACGGAAGCCGAGGGTGGTGCGGGCGAGCGTCTCGGGGATCAGGCTGATGGTGAAGCTCTTCTCCCCCGCGTCGACCACCGTCAGGCTGATGCCGTCGACGGTGATCGAGCCCTTGTCGACCAGGTAGCGGGCGAGGTGCTCGGGCAGGCTGATCTCGACGACCTCCCAGTGCTCGCTGGGGTTGCGGCTGATGACCTCGCCGACGCCGTCGACGTGGCCCTGGACGATGTGGCCGCCGAGGCGGGTCTGCGGGGTGACGGCGCGCTCGAGGTTGACGCGGTCACCGGGCTTCACGCCTCGGAGCGAGGTCTTGTCGAGCGTCTCCTGCATGACGTCGGCGGTCCACTCGACGTCGGTACGGGTCACGACCGTGAGGCAGCAGCCGTTGACGGCGATCGAGTCGCCCAGCCCGGCGTCGGCGAGCACGGTCGACGCGCCGATGCTGAGCCGGATCGCGTCGCCCTGCTCCTCGACGGCCGTGACGGTGCCGAGCTCCTCGACGATTCCGGTGAACATCAGTCGTCCTTCGCGTCGGTGGCGGTGGCGGTGGTGGCCTGCCGCGGGCGCAGGGTCAGTCGCAGGTTGATCAGCTCCTCGACGCCGTCCTCGGACTCGGGCATCAGCACGAGAGTGTCGACGAGGTCGAAGCGCAGCGCCGCGTCGATGTTGCGGATCCCGAGCCGGCCGACGACCGACTTGCCCCCGCCGAGCAGGGTGGGCGCGAGGTAGGCGACGACCTCGTCCACCGCGCCGGCCTTGAGGAACGCGGCCGCCAGCTTGGGGCCGCCCTCGAAGAAGACGTGCTGGCGGTCGTGGTCGGCGTACAGCGTCCTGAGGGCGTCGAGGGGGTCGTGGGTGCGGAGCTGCACCGTCTCGGCGGAGTCGTCGAAGATCCGCCGGCTCTCGGGCAGGTCGCGGTTGCCCATCACCACGCGCAGCGGCTGGGTCGGCAGGTCCGCGCCCGTCTCGTCGCGGGCGGTCAGCCGAGGGTCGTCGATCTCGACGGTGTTCGTGCCGACCAGCACGGTGTCGCTGAGCGCTCGCAGCACGTGCACGTCGCGACGCGCGGCCGCGCTGCTGATCCACTGGCTGCTGCCGTCGGATGCGGCGCTGCGGCCGTCGAGTGTGGTCGCGAGCTTCCAGGTGACGAAGGGGCGGCCGTTCTCGTGCGCGAAGGTCCACGCCGGGTTGAGCGCGACGGCGTCCTCGGCGAGCAGGCCGGCGTCGACGTCGATGCCCGCCGCCGCGAGAGCCTCCAGCCCGCCACGCGCGACCGGGTTCGGGTCGCGCTGGGCGACCACCACACGTCGTACGCCGGCGTCGATGAGGGCCTGGGCGCAGGGGCCCGTGCGTCCGGTGTGGTTGCACGGCTCGAGGGTCACGACCGCCGTGGCTCCGCGGGCGGCGTCGCCCGCCGCCTCCAGCGCGTCGACCTCGGCGTGCGGCGTGCCGGCGCCGCAGTGGTGGCCCTCTCCGACGACCGTGCCGTCGGGCGCCATCAGCACACAGCCGACGCGCGGGTTCGGGTGCAGCGGTACGCCGGGCGTGGCTGCCAGCGCGAGCGCCCGCCGCATGGCGTCGTACTCATCGGCGAAGGCCACCTGAACTACTCCTCACGGGTCCGGTCACGGACTCCGGGGCATCAGTGGCGTGGCGGACGAGACCTGCTCGTCCGACGACGCTGCGTGCACTTCCCATCCGGACTTTGACCGTCGGTCCAGGAGTTCCACCTGGTCAACCGACCGCTGGCTGCGATCGGGTCGCGGACTGTCACCGCCGGTTCGGACTCTCACCGACCCCAGAGCACGCGAGCTCTTGTGCGGCCATCGTCGCACATCAGACCTTCTCCATGCCTCGTGAGGGTGCTCACCACGCGGCAGGTGTCGCCGACGGGGCGGCAGGCGTCACGAGGGGGATCCGTCAGGCGCGGGCGGTCTCGGCGGCCTCGCGCAGCGCGCGGACCATCGCGTCGGGGTCGTCGGCGGAGTAGACCGCCGAGCCGGCGACGAAGGTGTCGGCGCCCGCCTCGGCGCACCGCTCGATCGTCTCCAGCGAGACGCCGCCGTCGACCTGCAGCCAGGTCTCGATGCCGTGCTTGTCGAGCATCGCGCGGGCGCGGCGGATCTTGGGCAGGCAGAGGTCGAGGAAGCTCTGGCCACCGAAGCCGGGCTCGACGGTCATCAGCAGGAGCATGTCGAGCTCGGGCAGCAGGTCCTCGTAGGGCTCGATCGGCGTGGCCGGCTTGAGCGCCATGCTGGCCCGGCCGCCGGCCTTGCGGATCTCGCGGGCCAGCCGCACGGGCGCCTTCGCGGCCTCGACGTGGAAGGTGACCGAGGCGCAGCCCGCCTCGACGTACGCCGGGGCGTGCCGGTCGGCGTCCTCGATCATCAGGTGCGCGTCGAGCGGGATGACGGTGCTGCGAGCAAGCGCCTCGACCATCGTCGGGCCGAAGGTGAGGTTCGGGACGAAGTGGTTGTCCATGACGTCCACGTGGATCCAGTCGGCGCTCGGGATGCGCTCGACCTCCTCGCCGAGGCGCGCGAAGTCGGCGTTCAAGATCGACGGCGTGATCTGCATGCTCCCCACGGGGCCGCAGTCTACGGACGTTCGCCGCCCGTCGGCGCCTCGGTGGCCTGGGCCTGACGTGCGGCGAGACGCTTGCGCGTCCCGGGCACACGGCCGGCGACCTCGCTGAGCGGCGCCAGCGCGGTGGACAGCTCGCCCAGGTTGCCGTCCAGGCGCTTCACGGAGCTGTCGATCCCGTCGACGACGCGCTCCAGCGACGCCAGGACCGGCCCGAGGCTGTCGATGTTCTCCATCAGGCCGCCGAGCCGCTCGAGGATGCCGTCGTCAGCGACGAGCCGCTCGATGACGCCCTCGCGCGCGAGCAGCTTGTCCAGCACGCCGCCCGGCTCGAGCATCCGGTCGATGGCGCCCTCCTGCTCGAGCAGCCGGTCCAGCGGACCGCCGACCGCGACCACGCGGTCCAGCGGACCGCCTGGAGCGATGAGGCGGTCGACGGTGCCCTCCTGGGCGAGGAGCCGGTCCACGGTGCCGCCGTCGGCCAGCAGCCGGTCGACCAGGCCGTCCTCGGCGAGCAGCCGCTCGACCAGGCCGCCGGGCGAGATGAGCCGCTCGACGGTGCCGCCCCTGGCGAGGATCCGGTCGACCAGGCCGCCCTGCGCGATGATCCGGTCGAGCACGCCCTCGGGCAGCGAGAGGCGCGCCAGGACCCCGCGCTCGTCGAGCAGACGGTCGACGAACCCGCCGCGCTGCAGCGCCTGTCCCAGCGGCCGCTCCTCGCTGGTCACCGACGAGAGCAGGTAGAGCAGCCGCACCGGACCGCCCGGCTGGACGAGCTGGGCGACGCCCACGCTCGCGTGCCCGAACGCGATGGCCGCCCGCACCGGGAAGGTCGCGGCTGCGACGACCTCGCCGAGCAGCGAGCCTCGATCGAGCCGGAGGGCTGGTACGACGGGAGCGGGAGTGCGAGCCATGGCTGCATGATGCCTCTGCCCGGCGGTCCGCGTCCTCATCGTGGACGAGCGACCGGCGCCGTGTCCGACCGCGCCCGATGCACGATCAGCGCTCGTCGACGGCGGGCTCGTCCCGGTCGGCCCACGTGGCGAGGACCGACAGGTCGAACACGTGGTCGTCGATGTCGTGGTGGAGGTCGCCGATCTCAGCGAAGCGCGCGGGGACGGTGTTGATGGTGAAGTCGCGGGGGTCGGCCTCGTCGACCTCGTCCCAGCGGATCGGCGTCGAGACGCGGGCGTCCGGAACGCCCCTCACGGAGTACGCCGCGGCGATGGTGTGGTCGCGCGCGTTCTGGTTGTAGTCGACGAAGATCGCCGCCGGATCGCGATCCTTCTTCCACCACGCCGTCGTGACCAGGCCGGGCGCGCGTCGCTCGACCTCTCGGGCGAAGGCGAGGGCGCAGCGTCGTACACCCTTGTGGTCGCGGTCGGGCGCGATCCGCACGTAGACGTGCAGGCCCTTGGAGCCGCTGGTCTTCGGGTAGCCGACCGCGCCCAGCCCGTCGAGCACCTCGTGCACCACGTGGGCGGCCCGCCGCACGTCGTCGTACGTCGAAGCGGGGCCGGGGTCGAGATCGATGCGCCACTCGTCCGGCTGCTCGGTGGCGCCGCGCCTGCTGTTCCAGGGATGGAACTCGACCGTCGACATCTGCACCGCCCAGATCACCGACGCCAGCTCGGTCACGCAGAGCTCGTCGGCGGTGCGCTTCCAGCGCGGGAACAACAGCTCGACCGTCTCGACCCAGTCGGGCGCACCGGCAGGTAGGCGCTTCTGGTGGACCTTCTCCCCCGGCTCGCCGGTCAGGCCCTTCGGGAAGCGGTGCAGCATGCAGGGCCGCTCGTAGAGGGCGTTGACGATGCCGTCGCCGACGGAGAGGTAGTACTCGACCAGGTCCAGCTTCGTCGCGCCGATCTCCGGGAAGTAGACGCGATCCGGGTTGGTCACCTTGACCGTCCGCAGGCTCGCCTGTCCTGAGCTCGTCGAAGGGACCTCGACCTCGGTGAACGGGCTCGCCACGGTGGCAACGCTAGTGGCATTACGCCGGATCCGCCGCCGACCGACCGGATCGGTCAGAGGCCGATCTGGTACTGGATCAGGCCGGTCCGGGCGGCCACGCGGTCGTAGAGCCGACGGGCGACTGTGTTGGTCTCCGCGGTCAGCCAGTAGACCTTGGCCGAACCGTGGTCCCGCGCCCACGCGTGGACGTGCGCGATCAGCGCCTCGCCCACACCCTGCGTCCGCGAACCGGGCGAGACGAAGAGGTCCTCGAGGTAGCAGTAGTCAGTGACTGCCCAGGTGGCCGCGTGCGTCAGCCAGTGGACGAATCCGATCGCGCGGCCGTCGTCGTCACGCGCGACCACACCGTGGATCTCCGACCCGGGATCGAGGAGCCGGGCGAACGTGGCGTCGGTCGTCGCGGCGCTCAGGTCGGACTCGTAGAACTCCAGATAGCCGCTCCAGAGCTCGAACCACGCGGAGCGGTCGTCGATCGTGATGCGGTCGATGGTGAAGGACACGGCACGACCCTAGGCCCAGCGGTCACCACACCGGCGGGGTCAGCGCCAGCCGAGGCCGGGGGCGACGTGCGCGAGGATCGACTCGATCACGTGCGCGTTGTAGTCGACGCCGAGCTGGTTGGGGACGGTGAGGAGGAGCGTGTCGGCCGCGGCGATGGCCCCGTCCTCACGGAGCTTCTCGACCAGCCTGTCCGGCTCGTCGGCATACGAGCGACCGAAGACGGCGCGCGTCTTCTCGTCGATGTTGCCGAACTGGTCGCTGGAGCCGCGGTCGTGGCCGAAGTAGGCACGGTCGCGGTCGTCGACCAGGGCGAAGATCGAGCGGCTCACCGACACACGGGGCTCGCGGGTCCAGCCCATCTCGGCCCACTTCGCGCGGAAGGCCTCGATCTGCTTGCGCTGCTGGACGTGCAGAGGCTCGCCGGTCTCGTCGTCCTTGAGGGTCGAACTCATGAGGTGCATGCCCTGCTCGGCGGCCCAGACCGCGGTCGCGTCCGAGCCCGCACCCCACCAGATCCGGTCACGCAGCCCCTCGGAGTGCGGCTCGAGACGCAGGAGGCCGGGCGGGTTCGCGAACATCGGTCGCGGGTTGGGCTGGGCGAAGCCCTCCCCCTCCAGCACGGTCAGCAGCACCTTCGTGTGCTCGCGCGCCATCTCGGAGGCGTCCATGCCCTCGGGCGGCTCGTACCCGAAGTAGCGCCAGCCGTCGATCACCTGCTCCGGTGAGCCCCTGCTGATGCCCAGCTGGAGCCGTCCGTCGGCGATCAGGTCGGCGGCGCCGGCGTCCTCCACCATGTAGAGCGGGTTCTCGTAGCGCATGTCGATCACGCCGGTGCCGATCTCGATGCGATCGGTCCGGGCGCCGATCGCGGCGAGCAGCGGGAACGGGCTCGCCAGCTGGCGGGCGAAGTGGTGCACGCGGAAGTACGCGCCGTCCGCGCCCAGCTCCTCCGCCGCGACGGCGAGGTCGATCGACTGGTGCAGGACGTCCGAGGCCGTCTGCGCGTGCGACGACGGCACCGGCGTCCAGTGGCCGAAGCTGAGGAAACCGATCTTCTTCACATCCGCTTCAACGGCCAGGGTGCCAGCCGCATTCCGGGTGGACCGAGGGGCCACCCGGACGACAAGTTCGAGCCATCCGGGGCCGGATCGGGCCGAGAATCGCCGAACCTGTCGCGCTGGTGTCCGTCGCCCTCAGTCTGTGCGGTGCGAGGCTGATCCGGTGCGAGGTGCAACGCCGCGGGGACCTCGAGGCGTCCAAGGAGATGTGAAGGGCGATGACGCACAGGAGTTCACCGCGTTCGTGTGGGAGACCGGCACCCGGCTCCAGCGGGCGGCGCTCCTGCTGACCGGCGACCACCACCTGGCCGAGGACCTGACCCAGGCGACGTACGCCAAGGTCTTCGCGTCCTGGCGGAGGGTGCGGGCGGCCGACAACCAGCTGGCCTACGCGCGCACCGTCCTGCTCAACACCTACCTCTCGCACCGTCGGCTGCGGCGCAGCAGCGAGCGGCCGACGGACCTGGCCCAGGACGACCGCGGTGTCGCCGCGCCCGACAGCGCGACCAGGCTCGACCTCCTGGCTGCGCTCGCGACGCTCGACCCGCTCGACCGGGCCGTCGTCGTCCTCCGCTACTGGGACGACCGCAGCGTCGCCGAGGTCGCCGCCGACCTCTCCCTCACCGAGACCACCGTCCGATCCCGCGCTCGCCGCGCTCTCCAGCGGCTGCGCCCCCTCGTCTCCGAAAGGACCCCGTCATGACCTCCGAAGCAGACCTCGAGAGCACCCTCGGTACGGCGCTGAGCGACCGTGTCGCCGACCTCGAGCCCGATCTCGAGGTGCTCGCCGCGTCCTCGGTCCGCACCGGCCACCGGATCCGCCTGCGGCGCAGGATCGGCGGCTCCTTCGTCGCCGCGGCCGCAGTGGCCGGCGTCGTCGGCGCGGTGACCCTGGGCAGCCAGCTGGGCCACGGCGACGCCGCCCGCAGCAACGACCCCGGCTTCGCCGACGCCTCGTCGTCAGCCGCCCCCTCGACGCCCCAGCACGCCGGGTTGCGGTCTCTGACCGGAGTACGGCCCCTGACCGGAACCCTTCGGGAGCTTGCCGCCCGCCGCCGAGACGTTCACGTGCTGAGGGACCTCACTCCGATCGGAGCCGCCGGGGCGGGCCCGGCGACCTCCTCCGACGAGCTGGCGGTCCTGAGCAGGGCGCGGAACGCGCTGGCCGCGGACCGCTGCGGGCCGATCGCCGACGACAAGTTCCCGTGCGACGGACCGACGCCGTACACCGTCATCGCACGGCCGATCGGCGACCTCGGCGGCTGGAGCATCAAGGGCTCGGTGGAGGCGGGTCAGGTCGCGTGGACCGGCAAGCGGTGGTTCCTCACCGTGCAGGGCCCGACCGGTCACGCTCTCGACGTCCTCGAGGCGCAGGTCGCGGCCGCGGAGCGCTAGCTAGGCCGTGTTGGTAAAGCCCCGGCCTGCTGCGCGCCGCGCTGTACGCACTCCAGCGGCGTTGCCGATGCTCGAAAGACGTCCAGTCTGCCAGCGCATCGGCGCCTTGCCGGCGCACGCACATCGCGACGCTCGCGACGGCCCCGGCTTTACCAACGCGGCCTAGGGCATGTCTCCTTATCCGGCGGCGTAGCGAGCGGGCTTTCGCGCCGATCTGGCGAGGCGGGGACGCGAAGGCATGCTGGATCGCACGTCGAGCGGCCCCAACGCAGCGAGATCGGAT
>Ga0123353_10001154_pt1 | contig 32219 bp, 28 predicted proteins | sample TergutLab28metaG_3_FD_92763 | JGI IMG/M metagenome (GOLD analysis project Ga0123353, IMG submission 92763) | Labiotermes labralis P3 segment gut microbial communities from Petit-Saut dam, French Guiana - Lab288 P3 | ecosystem: Host-associated > Arthropoda: Insects > Digestive system > Gut ... | reverse complement strand
GCTAAATGTGATTTTTGCGGCAAAGAAGTCGCTTTCGGCATCAAGGTTTCCCACTCCCACCGCCGTTCCAACCGGACCTGGAAGCCGAATGTCAAACGGGTGAAGGCGATCGTCAACGGTTCCCCCAAGCGTGTCCACGCCTGCACGCGCTGCCTGCGTTCCGGAAATGTGACCCGGGCCGCTTAAGGTACAAATTTCAGGAGGGCAGGAGGGCAGGGTATATCCCTGCCTTTTATGCTATTCAACGATGACAAACTATATTTTGCAAATTCAAAAGGCTCTTCCCCTCCGCACGGCCGCGCTGGTCAGCTCCCCCGTGAGCCGCCGTTGCCTCACCGGCTTCGAGAGCTCCGACGGGCTGATTTTCCTTGCGCAGGGCAGGGCGGTGTTCCTCACGGACAGCCGCTATATCGAGGCCGCGCGGGCCGCCGTATCGGCCTGCCCCGTGGAGGAGCTGCGCGACGCCGCCAAACAACTGCGCGCGCTGTGTAAAGAATGCCGGGCCAAGCGGCTCTTCGTGGAGACAGAACACACCACCCTGGCCGAGGTTTTACGCCTGCGCAAACAACTCCCCGGCGTGTGGCTCGAAATCCGCGATAGCCGCGTGGACAAACACCTGCGGGCGATCCGCATGCACAAAACCCCGGAGGAGGCCGATTGCGTCCGCCGGGCGCAGGGCATCGCCGAAACGGCCTTTGATTATATTCTGGGCATTATAAAGCCCGGCATGACAGAGCGCGAAATCGCCCTGGAGCTGGACTACGCCATGCTGCGCGGCGGGGCCGAGGCCCTGTCCTTCGAGACCATCGCCGTGGCGGGGGAGAACGGCTCGAAGCCCCACGGCGTGCCCGGGGACAGATTGCTGTGCAAGGGCGACCTGCTCACTTTAGATTTCGGTGCTGTTGTGGATGGCTGTCACAGCGACATGACGCGGACCATCGCGATTGGCGAGCCGGGGGAAGAGCAGCGCAAGATTTATGGGATTGTGCTTGAAGCCCAGCTGACGGCTTTAGATATGCTTGCCCCCGGTGTCGCGTGCAGCGAGATTGACAAGCGAGCGCGGGACGTGATTGAGAACGCCGGGTATGGGGAGCACTTCCGCCACGGCACGGGCCACGGCGTGGGGCTCGAAATCCACGAGGCGCCGAACCTCTCGCGCCGCTCGAAGGACGTGCTGGCGCCGGGCATGGTGGTCACGGTGGAGCCGGGCATCTATTTGCCCGGGAAATGCGGCGTGCGCATCGAGGATATGGCGCTGATCATCGAAACAGGCTATGAGAATTTGACGCATGCAAACAAGGATTTGATTATAATTTAAGGATATAACCATGTCCATCTTCGTCCTGGGCGACCCCCATCTCTCCTTTGGCGTTGCAAAGCCGATGGACGTATTCACCGGCTGGGGCAACCATGTCCAACGCCTGGAGGAGAACTGGCGGCGCCTGGTGCGGGACGGCGACACGGTGGTGCTGCCGGGGGACATCTCCTGGGCGATGACCCTGGAGCAGGCCCTGCCGGACTTTCAATTTCTCCACGGCCTGCCTGGCACGAAGATCATCCTCAAGGGCAACCACGACTATTGGTGGACCACCCGCAAGAAGCTCGAGGCCCTCTGGCAGGCCCATGATCTCACGAGCCTGCGCCTGCTGCACAACAACGCCATCTTGGCTGAGGGCGTGGCCCTGTGCGGCAGCCGGGGCTGGTTCTTCGACTGCGAGGAGGCGGAGGACCGCAAGGTCCTGCTGCGCGAGGCGGGGCGGCTGCGGGCCTCCATCCGCGAGGGGAAGAAGCTGAGCGATCGATTGTGCGTGTTCCTGCACTACCCGCCCATCGCCAACGGCCGCCGCTGCGACGAGATCTACGACGTGCTCGTGGAGGAGGGCGTGCAATATTGCTGGTACGGGCACCTGCACGGCGCGTCCATCCCCTGGGCTTTTCAAGGGGAGGCCGATGGCGTTGCATTTGATTTAATTTCGGCGGACGCATTGAAATTCTGCCCCAAAAAAATAACATCCCGAGGTGACAGCATCATGACACGTTACGAATCCGCGAAAGAAATCTACGCCGCCCTTGGGCTGGATACCGAGGCGGCCATCGAAAAGCTGCTGGCGCTGCCGGTCTCGGTGCACTGCTGGCAGGGCGACGACGTGCTGGGCTTTGAGGACAGCGGGCCCCTGAGCGGGGGCATCGCCGCCACGGGGAACTACCCCGGCCGGGCGCGCAGCGCCGCGGAGCTCATGGCCGACCTGGACCTCGCGCTGTCCATTTCTCCTGGACGGCACAAGCTCAACCTGCACGCGATCTACGCCGTGACGGAGCAGCCCGTCCCGCGCGACCAGCTCAAGCCGGAGCACTTCCAGGCCTGGCTGGACTACGCCAAGGCGCGGAATCTCGGCGTGGACGTCAACCCGACGCTGTTCTCCCACCCCCTGGCGGCCGACGGCATGACCCTCTCGCATCCGGATGAGAAGGTGCGGCGGTTCTGGATCGATCACTGCAAGGCCATGCGGGCCATCGGCGCGTGGTTCGCCCGGGAATTGGGGCAGGTGTGCGTGAACAACATCTGGATCCCCGACGGCCTGAAGGACGCCCCCGCCGACCGGCTGGGCCCCCGGGCGCGGCTGAAGGACTCCCTGGACGAGATTCTCAGCGAAAAATATGACCCGGCCATATTGATTGATACGGTCGAGTCGAAGGTATTCGGGCTGGGGTTGGAGAGCTACACCGTGGGCTCGCACGAGTTCTACATGAACTACGCCGCCAAAACCGGCTGCGTGTGCCTGCTGGACAACGGGCACTTCCACCCAACCGAGCTTGTGAGCGATAAAATCTCGGCGTTGCTGCTGTTCAGCGAAAAACTGGCGCTGCACGTCACCCGCGGCGTGCGCTGGGACAGCGACCACGTGCCCGTGCTGGACGACGAGCTCCTCGCGATCGCCCGGGAGATCGTGCGCTGCGGCGCGTGGGACCGCGTGCTGCTGGCCCTGGACTACTTCGACGCCAGCATCAACCGCACAGCCGCCTGGGTGATCGGCCTGCGCAGCCTGCGCAAGGCCCTGCTGGCCGCGCTGCTCTGGCCGCACGCGGAGCTCAAACGCCTGCAGGACGGGCGCCAGTTCACCCGCCTGCTGGCCCTGCAGGAGGAGTGCAAGCTCCTGCCCGCGGGCGACGTCTGGGACGAACTGTGCGCGCGTAGCGGGATCCCCGCGGGGATGGAATGGATGGATAAGATAGAGCAGTACTACATCGACAACAGCTTGGCCGCCAGGTAATCGCTCGTGGCGTCATAGAAAACGAAATCGTCGATATGGCCCGTGCGCTTGGCCTCCACCGCCCGGGCCACGCCCTCCCTGTCCCGCTCGGGGCACAGCAGAAGCAATTTGCAGTGCGGGGCCGCCTCCCGCAGGCTGGCGCAGAGCGCCAGGCAATCGGTGACGCCGTGGTGCTCGCCGGATTCCGCCACCTCGATCAGGGCGACGCCCGCGCCGTGGGAGCACACGGCGGCCTGCGCGTGGGAATAGGAGAGCTCATAGACCAGGTGGAGGTCCGCCTGGTTCCACAGCTTTTGCGTCAGTCCCTGCGCGATGGATTTGCGCCGCATCACCAGCACGATGGTGCGCGCGGGTTGGCCGGGCGCTGGCGGGCCGGCGGGGGCCGGGTCGTTCGCGACGCCCAAAAACACCTGCGCGCTGTCCGCGGAATAGGGGTTGCGGTTTTGCTGCGCCGGGGCCGGCGCGTCGGGGCCTCTGGCGCCCGCGTGGATCAACACCGTGGCGAGCAGGGCCGAAAACAGCCAGACCCCCAGCGCCACCCAGCACAGGAACAGGGAGATCCCCATCCACCGGTGCAGCAGCCAGAGGATCAGCGCGAACACCGCCCACCCGGATTGCCAGAGCAGGATAAAAATCAGCCCGAGGAAAAAACCGCGGCCCGCCCGTCTTCGCATGGTGTGTCTCCTATTGCGCCTCTTTCAGCTTGCGCTTGTCCTTTGTCCCGCCGATGATGACGATCAGGCCCAGCGCCCCCACGATCCCCGCGATGGCGTACCAGAACCCGTTGCCCTCGCCTAGCGCGTCCGCCTCCAGGTACGCCCTGTCCGGCCTGTCGGGGTTGTAATAGATGGTGATGTTGCCCTCCAGGCGTTTGTCGCTGTGCCTTCCGGTGTCCTTGTAGGTTTCACCGTCCACGGTATACTCAAAATCGACATTGTAGTGGTCGACATACTCGTCGCCGTCGTCGTCCGTGCTGGTCACCGCTTTGCACTGCACAACCTGCGCCTGCGTGGTGGGGTATGTGCTGATTTTTTTGCTGTTGCCGGCCGATAACACGCCCCCGAGGACGCAAAGCCCCGCGAACACCAGCAGCACGATGCCCGCGATGACGCCCTTTTTCGCATGGTCCTTGCGCTCGGCTTTCACCAGTTCCTCGTCATAGCCGAAGACAATTTCCTCCTCCGCCATGGTGATGCCCTCCTTTTGTTGCCGGTGCTCCGGCGGCAAAGTCCACCCTTCGCCGTTTTTCTTCCGTTCGTTTGCGATCTTGATTTCCTCTTTCGCCTCGCCGACCGCCTGCTTCAGGACTGCAACGTGCGCCTTTGTTCCGGCTACAGTATTCTTGATATGCCTGTAGATCACCCAGCCGATGAGGGCCCCGAAGACGACGAACACGGCGATGCCGAGAACAATGGAGCCGGTGCTGTATTCCGCTTCCATAGCTGCGCTCCTTCCATGAGGCCATGCTTCCACAAGGGGCAGCCCGGAGGCCGCCCCCGCCAAGATGTGCGCTTTTAGTACTCCGCGACCAGCTTGATGGTCTCCAGCACGGGCATGGCGCCATCGATGTCCACGTCCCGGATCTCGACCGTGATATTGCCGTCCTGGTCCATCAGCAGCCCTGGCCGCCAGGAGGTGACAAGGAAGGTCTTGTTCCATTGCGCGTCCTCCATCACCAGCCATTCGATGCCGTTGATGGTGACGTTGTCCTTCCGCACGGCCTCCTTGTTCAGGAAGCGGATGCCGTAGTCGTCCTCGATTTCGTACTGGGGCGAGCGCGAGCCCTCCTTGATCTCCATGTAGGTCGCGTTGGGGCGCAGCTTGTCGTTCTTCAGCTTGCCCTTTGTCGCGCTGTTATAGGGCCTGTCGAACTTGTCATAGAGATACCAGCCGCCCTTGGCGGTGTAGGTGAGGTGCTTCAACTCCACCGCTTCGGTCTCCGGGAATTCGTGCTTGATTTCGGCCTCCTCGCCGCGCAGCTTGACGGTGTCCAGCACGGGCGCGGCCTGCTCCAGCGTCGTACCCTTGATGTCGATCTGCAGGGCGCACAGGTCGCCCTCGCCCTTATTGGAGACCAGGACGAAGCCCTTGCCGTCCGCCTTCTCGATCACGAAGTACTCGATGCCGTTGTAGGTGACGTTCTCCTCGGCCTGCACGGAGTTGTCATACCAGTTCAGCTGGCTTTCGATGCGCTCCTCGGGGGTGGCGCGGGTGTAGGCGTTCAGCTCCATCTCGACCTTCGATTCGATGCCGCCGAGCTTGAGCGTCAGGCCGCTGCTCCTCTCATAGAACACCCAGTCGCCCGCCTCGTCGCAGGTGAGGCACGTGTCCTCCAGGAGGCTGCCCCTGGCCTGCGCCGGGACCTCGGGGTCCTTTTCCTTGCCGCACGCGGCCAGCAGGCTCAAGCCCAGCAGCAGCGCCAGCAGCACAGCGATGGTTCTCCTCATGTCGTGTCCTCCTTATATTCAATTTGGAGGGCTTCAGTATAACACAAAGACCACCCGCCGCGCCCTATCCGCGGCGGGTAGTTTTTTATCATGGGCGCATTTATTTACAGCTCTATTTTGATCCTTGCGGTGGGCCTGATCTGCAAAACGTTGTAGGTGAAGGTGACCTCCAGCGGGCCGCCCGGGGCTTGCAGCGCCACGACGAGGCTGGACTGGCCGGGTTTTTCCGCCGGTGTATATTCTGGCTTCGGCTCCAGGGCGGCCGGGTTTTTGCCGATGACGTGGACGCTGTCCCACACGGCAAAATTCCCGCTGTTGAGCTTCTTCTCTCCGGAGTAGGTATAAAAGATTTGAATGATCTGGCTGTATGTCACGGTTTTATAGGCGGGTTTCCCGTCCTCGTCCTCGCCGTCCTGCTCCTGCACCTCAAAGGGCTCGTCCCGCAGGACCTCCACCCCTGTGACGGCGAGGACGCCGAAGGTCTCCCGGGTTTCGATGTCGACCACGGCGATGTCCTCGTTCAGCCCGTACACATAGTTGCCGGGCTGCTCCGTGATCGTGGTGGCGCCGACGCATCCGGCCAGCAGGCTTAAGGCAAGCGGCAGCGCCAGTAAGTAAACGATGGTTCTTTTCATGGCTGATCCCTCCAGTGTGCTTTCATTATAGCACATCGTGTGTGCAAAGTCAATACAGCGGGTTGATCCACCCGTTGGAGATCATGTAAAACGCCAGGTCCACCGCCCGGGTGAAGCCCGTTTTGGCCAGCATGTTGGCCTTGTGGTATTTCACGGTGTTCTCGCTGATGAAGAGCTCCTCGGCGATCTCCCGGCTGGTCAGGTGCCTGCACATCAGGCGCAGCACCTCCAGCTCCCTGCGCGTCAGCGGGGCCTCGCCCACGGGCAGGGGGATGGTCTTCGCCTCGGGGAAATAGGATTCGCCCAGCATCACGCCCCGCGCCGCCTCTATGAAGAAGCCCAGGCTGCGGCTCTTGAGCACGAAGGCGTGGGCGCCGGCCTCCTTCGCCCGCGGGGCGTAGGTGATCTCGTCGAAGCCGGACATGACGATGACCCTGATCCCGGGGAATTTCGCCCGCAGCTCCCTTGTGGCGTCCAGGCCGGAGGCGCCGCCCTCGGTGCACACGTCCATCAGCACCAGGTCGGGCCGCAGCTTTTCGCAGTAGAGCGCCGCCAGCGCGGCGCTGGTGAGCCTGCCCGCGACGGCGAACAGGCCCGTACCCTCAAGGGCATAGGCCAGGGAATCGCACATGGATTCGTGGTCGTCGACAATGAGCACCCTATATATCGTCCCCACCTCCCGGCAATTCGATCTCCAGCAAAAAGCGCGGCCTGGCGGCCACCCGCATGGTCCCGCCCTGGGACTCCACCTTCTCCCGCATGCCGCCCAGGCCCCCGCCCTCCGTGAAGTCGCCGGGCGGCGGCCCGTTGTCGGTGATCTGCATGCGGCAGCCCGCGCCGGCGTGTTCGATACGGATGTCCACCTGCGTGGCGAAGCCGTGGCGCACGGCGTTGCTCACGCCCTCCCGGACGATGTCCGCGAACAGTGCCCCCTGCGCGCAGCCCTCCGGCAGGGGCCCCTCCAGCCGTATCTCCACGCCGATGGAGCCGAACTCCTGCCGCAGGCTGTCGAGAAAATCCTGCGGGGAGGGCACGCCGCCGCTCTTCAATTCGTCCATCAGGCCGTGCGACAGGGAGCGGAGCAGGCCGTAATCAAAGGCCTGCTCCAAACGAACGTCCCGTTCGTTGCGCACGGCGCGCAGCAGCAGCGTCAGGCGCTGGCCCAGGATGTCGTGGGCGCGCATCCTGGCCCGCTGGGTCTCCCGCTCGCGGCTGAGGGTGTGCAGGTTGGCGATGGCCCGCTCAAGCTCCCCGGCGCGGCGCTCCAGCTGCTCGTTCTGCCACTGCAGCCGCGCGGTCAGCTCCCACCGCTCGGTGATGTCGGCGGCGGTGAGCTGGGTATACACCTTCCCCTTGATGCTCAGCTGCGTGCGGGTGAACATCCACGCCGTATCGGAAGGCGAGCCCAGGCTTGCCTTGGGCAGCAGGCACACGATCTGCCCCTCAAACTCCGCCTTGCGGCAGCCCGGGCGCAGGTTCCCCGATGCGAGCATGCAGTAGAAGTCCCGGCCGCTGCGCTGCACCCTGCCGGTGAGCGCCGTCATCAGGCGCTGCATCCGCGCGTTGGAGAGCAGGATGAAGCCGTCGGGCCGGCTGAACAGCACCCCCGTGTGCAGGGAATCGATGGCGTTTTTGACCGAGAGCGCCGAGATGCTCGTGCGCAGCGACCGGTAGCGCCGCAGGGAGACATAGATGCTGCGCGCCAGGCAGGCCAGCAGCACAGCGAGATAAAAGTAGGCGAACGCGGGGTGCTCCAGCACAGGGCGCAGCGCGCCGCGCCCCACGGGGGCGATCAGCCCGATGCTAAAGCTGGTGATCACCTGCCCGTGCGGCAGGGAGAGGCGCAGGACCAGCGCCAGCACGCCCAGCTCCAGCAGCGTCTTCAGGCGCCTCCGCCGGCCGTAGAAGCTCAAGATCATGGCCACGGTCTGCGTCAGCACGCACAGGGCCAGCAGCAGCGTCACCAGCGCGCGCGCGGCCCAGCCCCAGGTATAGAGCTCAAGCATACGGCTCGCCCCCTTCCTGCGGGAACGCGAGGCTCAGGCCCACCGCGCCGTCGAGGTCCTTCACGGCAATCGATCCGCCCGCGGCGGCGATTGCCGACACGAGGCCTTCGCCCGGCTGGAACGACCGCGCGTCCTCCGAGGGCAGCAGGCGCATGGTGACCATGCCATGCTCCATTTCCAGATGCACAAGCATATATGGGCAGGCGCAGCGCGCGGCCCAATCGGATACATGGTAGAAGAAGTCGTAGAACAGGGTGGCGCGGCGCGGGTCCAGGGGCGCCTCCAGGGCGCTCGCGGCGAGGATCTTCACGCCCGCGTAGCCCGCCAGCCCCGCCAGCTCGTCGATGTACGCCGCCAGCTCGCTTGCCGGGAGGCGCCGCGCCTCCAGCCCGCGGAAAAACAGGTTGCAGCGCCGCTTGATATAGCACAGCAGCAGCGCGATGCGCGCGGTGTCCTCCGGCTGCGCCTCTATCATGGCGGAAAGCCGGGCGACGTGCGCGGCGATCTCGGCCTCCAGCTGCCGCATGAGCTGCGTGCGGGCGTTCTCCTCCTCCATGGCCCGCCGGATGCGCTCCTCCCCGGCGAGCACGGTGTTGGCGACTGTCAGCTTGCGCGTGTACTCCTCCACCTCCCCGTGTAGGCGGTTGAGGGCGCCGATGTCCTCCTGCCACACCGTCCGCCCCCCGGCGATGGGCGCGGTGAACAGCAGGGTGTCCTCGTCGCGCCGCAGCGGGCCGGAGGTAGAAGAGAGCGCGACGCCGCCCGCCTGGTCGAGGATCTGCATGGCGAGGGGGGAGTGCGTAAACAGCAGCCTGTACTTCGTGTTGACCGGGATCATCCCGGCGCGGATGGTGGCCTCATAAAACAGCACGGTGAACAGGCCGTACACCATCGTGACGTCGCTTTCCCAGACGAGGGGGACGCGCAGGAGGAACCCCGCGCCGTAGGCCGCCAGCAGGGCGGAAAGCGCCAGGGGGAACGCGATCCTGCTCTTTTGGGGCGTGCGCCAGCCCTTCACCAGCATCATCGCCAGGGCGCCCATGGCTGTGACGGCGCCGGTGCCCATGAGCAGGTAATAGCCGGGGCCGTAGCCGTAGTCGGTGCCCCAGTTGAAGCTGTCCAAATCCAGGCGGAACACCCAGTTGTGCAGGTCGTTGGTAAACACGAGGGCCACGAGCGAGCCCTCCGCCGCCGCCAAAAGGAGGAACCACTTCGGCGTTTTCGCCTTCTCTTCCGGCTGGTCGATGCTCCACGCCAGCCACAGCAGCACCAGGGGCAGGGCCAGCAGGAACGGGTAAAACCCATACCAGAGCGCGCGGTTCAGGCCGGTGGTGAAGTCCAGCTGGTATTTCAGCAGGCGCACGGTGATCCACCCCAGCAGGAGAATCCCCGTAAGCAGGGCCGCGCGCTGTACGCCCTTCTGCATGCCCCGCCGGAGGACCGAGGCCGTCCACAGCGCCACGAGGACCATGTACAGCAGCGCGAACAGCTGGTGCTCGCGGCCGTCCGCGGAGGAGTACAGGCGGATGCGGAACACGCTGCGCCGCAGCACGCGGGTGACGTCCTGGCAGACGGCGTTCAGGTGGCCGTAATCCGTGACCCGGGAGGCATTTTCATATGGGGCCGCCAGGTCGATATTGCCCTCGAGCTCCAACGGCCGGTTCGAGAGCAGGCCCTTCACGTAGGTCAGCGTGCCCTCCTCCGGCACGACGATCTCGATGTCCCGCCCGCTTTGGCGCATCGCCGCCGCCTGATCATCATAACAGATGACAATGGGCGCCTCAAAGGAGTTTAGCACCAGCAGCCCCTTCGCCCGCAGCGAGGCGAGCAGCCTTGCCGCCTGCCCCAGCGTGAACGCCTCGCCCTCCAGGCCGTAGGACATGGCCACCATAAACAGGTGGCTGCCGACGGCCATGTCGTCGAAGCCCACGGCCTCGCCCGCGCCGTCCAGGTCGCGCCAGCCGCGGATCACGGCGTCCGTCTGGCCGCGGTCCACGGCGATGACCACCGTGGCCAGGGCCTGGGGGTACCAGTATTCCGCCAAGCCCGCCTCCAGGGCGGGCAGGGCCTGTACGTCAAAGGCCTCCACGGCGGCGCCCTGCCGCAGCTGGACGAAGAGATTGTCCCTGTCGCCATCGGCGGCGCAGCCGGAAAAGAGAATCAGGCACAATGAGGCAAGGGCCATAATCGACCCCGCGAGACGCCCGGTTCTCTTTTTCACCGATCTCCCCCCTGTCAGATTGCCGCCAGCTTCGCGAACAGGTACTCCAGCGAGGCGTCATAGAAGACGAAATCATCGGCGGCCCGGCTCCTGACCGCCCGGATTGCCATTTTGCGCTCCGTCTTGGGGGCAAGGAGCAGCAGCCGGCAGCCGGGCGACGCCCGGCGCAGTGCTTCGCAGAACCCTTCGGCCTCCTCCGGGCCGACATCGATCATCGCGGCGTCTATCTTCAAAACCTCCGCGTCCAGCGCCGCCTGGCCAGGGTTGAGCAGCAAGACCAGCTCAATGCCCCATTCGGGATGATTTTTTGCCGTGTCGGCAAGGCTTTGGGCGAGCACCTTATTCGTCGCGACAAAACCGATCCTTTTCATGGAGATCCCTTCTTTCCGCGACCAGTATACTATATTGCCGCGGCGCGCGCCCTACCCGCGGCGGGTAGTTTTATCTTACCTCAAAAAAACCTTTTTGGCAAGTGAAAAAACTATCCGCCGCGGGTAGGGTCAAACATATAAATTTATGCTATACTTTTTGATGGTTTTATGTTACACTCTTTTTAGAAAGAGGAGAGTGCCTTGAAACGAATCCTCACGCTCACTCTGGCGGCGCTGCTTTGCCTTGGATTTTATGCCTGCGGGAGGGAAAAACCCGTCCCCGCGCCGGATCCCGCGCCCGTGGCCGGTGCGGTATACAACAACGGCGGGCGCTATGTGCAGCACGCAGGCGATGTGTACTACTGGGAATACTGGGCGGAATGCCTGGAGCCCAGCGGCATATGGGGCGAATTCCCGGAGGTGCCGGGCATCCGCAGATCCATGATGCGCCTGAACGCCGACGGCACGCGGGAGGGCCTGTTCGTCGACAACGGCTATGGGGACATCTGGGTCCTGGGCGGCCGGTTCTACTTGACCTGGCTCGACGACGACTACACCCCACAAATTTTCACCGCCGCCATAGAAAAAGGCAGCGCCATGGGCGACGCCAAAGACCGCCGCGCGCTCGGCCCCGGGGAGATCTTCGCCGTGGACGAGGCGCGGGGCTTGGCTGTCGCCAGTGTTGGCAGGGTGAACGAGGCGACCTACCGCGTCGAATACGGCGTATGCGCGATCAGCGCGGAAACCGGCGAACGGACGGAGCTGCCAGTCGCCAACGCGCAGCCCCTGCTCTACGACGGGGCGAGCGCCGCGCTGTATTGCCGGGATTTCTCCGCCGGGGAATGGAATGTCGTCAAGCTGTGCTGCGTGGACGTGACGACAGGAACTGCGCGTGACGTCGCCTGGATCGACATCGGCGCGCTCGAGGGCTTCGAGGACGCCGACGCGGCCGAATGCGACAGCGCATTGGTGGAGGGGGATACCCTGCACGTGCTCCTGTCCGGCTACAGCGGCAACGCGCACATGCTTGTGGCCAGCGCCTACCTGACCGTCGACATGGCCGGCGACGCCGTGGAAAACGGGCTTTGGGAGGACTTGCCCGATGCCATGCGGTACGGCGCCGGCATGAACGAGCCGTTCATGTGGGAGGACCCGGACAGGTGGTACATCTGCGCCGAGGACGGCGCGTGGCAGCTTGTCCTGTCCGCGCAGGACCTCGCCCCGCTTGGCCTGCCCGGGGGGCCGTATTACGACGAACAGGCCTTTGGCGACGTGAAAGACGTGGAATATGTGGACGGCGCGGTGTTCTTCTCCATCCTGTGCGGGCCGCGCAGCCCGGAGGAGGACGTCGGCTGGCGCGAGGCCTACGGCCTCTCCGCCATGCGCGTCTACCGCAAGAACCTTGCCACCGGGGAGATCGAGGAGCTCTACTCCTTCGACGAATATTCACTGAGAGGGGGATAACCTATGAAACGAATCACCGCACTGCTCTGCGCCGTCCTGCTCGCCTGCCTCTGCTTTGCCTGCGGGGGAAAGGGGCCCAATCCGCCGCCCGGCCCGGAGAAGGCCGTCGCGCTGCTGACCCTCTACGCCGACACCCAGCCCCTGCGCATCGTCACGCAGGCGCAGGGCGTGAAGGTCACGCTGCAGCAACTGGAGTATGAGCCCACGGTCGGCTTCCTGCGTCCCATCGCCGACGTGTGGGAGGAGGCCCTCACGCCCGGCAAGGATTACGAAATCGACGCGGAGCTGGCCGAGACCGTGCCGCAGTACCGGCTGTTGATTCAACAGGGGGAGAACATCGCCGTCCACAACCTGGCCTACGACGGCAGGGACGGCAAAACGGTCTTCGAGATTGCGGGCAAGCCCTGGGTCCCCGCGCCGATCGATGGGAATTCGCCCATGGTTCACCTGGCCCGGGCCGCCGTCGTCGTGCCGCCCGGGGACGACCTCTACACCTACTGGTACGCCATCGCCAACGCCGTCGCGACCCTGCGGTCCGTCGATCTGGAACTGGAGCCGGACGAGCTGGACGGGGAGGGCAGCTGGTACCGCGTGCCGGAGTGGCTGTTCGAGGCCTACGCCCTCGCGCTGTTCCCCGGCATGGATGTCCCGCCCCTGGGGGATTACGACCTCTGGGTGACCTATCACCCGGAGACCTACGAGCGCTACTGGGTGGGTCTGGCGTATTCCACCTGGCTCTGGGCGGAATACAAGCGCGCGCAGCGGAACTCCGACGGCACCTGGGACGTCACCTTCGCGCTCAGCGCCGAGGACGACGACGAGACCGTGGACAGGGTCGTCAGGCTGGCGCCCAACAGGGCCTACAACCCCGACAGCCCATTTGAATATCACATCGTGGGGTGGCCGGCGTGGCCCGGCTACGAGGACGACGGGCCGCCCATCCCCGCTGTACCGCCCCCGGAGATCGTCGTGGGCACGTGGACGGGGCCGGTCAAGCGCGGGCACGTGGCCTGGCTTGAAATCTACCCGGATGGCATGGCCGGGCTGTACCTCGGCGACGACGAGAGCGACCAGCTCTACGAGACCTACCACGGCGCCGTGGCGCCCACAGATGACGTGGACATCGAGGGCAGCGGCGTGGACTATGTCATGGACATGGACTTCCGCCTGGACTGGTACATCTACGAGAGCGGCGACGGCACGCCCGTCACCGGCGTCCCGGGTGCCTACAGCGGCATCTACTCCCTGCGCCAGGAATGGGAGGGCGACCAGCAGGTGCTGTATGTCAAAACCCTTGAGGGCGACAACCTCTACGGCAAAAAAGAGTTGAAGATGCTGTGGGTGCCAAAGACCGAGGGCGGCGGCAGCATGGTTGATATTGAGGCAATGGGGTAAGCGGTTCACCATTTTACGATAGAGGAGGAGACATTGGGATGAAAAAAGTATTCGCGATGCTCCTGGCGGCGGCGCTGCTGCTGGCCCTGGCGGGCTGTGGGGGTGGCGATACCCCGATTAACGCACGCATCAAGGATGAGATCGCCGTGACCACCATGGAGGAATTCCTGGACGCCCTCGGCTCCAACCGGACGATCCGCCTGGACGCCGAGATCCTGGTGTCGGAGGCCGAAATAAGCTACAGCGGCCTCGCGCGGTGGGAGGGAAGCGATCTCTTCCGTTGGGAGAATGTATACGACGGCTGGGAGTTGACCATCCAGGGCGTGAAAGACCTTACCATCCGCTGCGGGCCCAAGGGCAGCCTCACCACCAAGCCCCGCTACAGCTTCGTGCTGTGCTTCGAGGGCTGCGAGGGCGTCACCCTTGAGGGCCTCACCGTGGGCCACACGGTGGGCGGCGTCTGCGCGGGCGGCGTGCTGCGCTTCACCGGCTGCAAGGACGTCAAGATCAAAGACTGCGACCTGTATGGCTGCGGCACGGAGGGCCTGCTGCTGGAGGACGTGGACGGCCTGTCCATGGAGGGCGGCTCCATCTACGAGTGCACCTCCGACATCATGACCGTGTCGGACAGCAAAAATCTTGCGTTCAAGGGCTGCGCCTTCCGGGACAACGGGAGGGACACCCTCGTCCAGCTCAGCAACGTGGAGGGCATGCTCTTCGAGGGCTGCCTCTTCGAGAACAACGGGGACGAGATGTCCGCGGTCTTCGGCGCACCCTGGTGGTGGAGCGACGAGGACGAGGAAAACGTCGGCGTCACGGTGAAGGGCTGCACCTTCCGGAACAACCGCTCGGACGCCCTCTCCTATCTGGACTCGGTCGCCTTCGAGGGCTGCGTCTTCGAGGACAACGATTTTTATTGGGAGCCCCCTCCAAAGTTCATTGACTTCGACTACGCCTGGGCCATCAGCGACGGGGACTGGGAGACGCCCGGCACGCGCCTGGCGGCGGAGGAATACACCGGCAACCTGGAGAGCCTGACCCTGGCCGTCGGCCCGGGCATGCTGGTCCCGGTCCGCTACGAGGGAACGAAGAAGGCCACCGGCGAAAACGGCGAGTACTGGGCGAACTACGAGGGCATCTCCGGCCCCTATTGGAGCGTCGTGGAGGGGACCATGCCCCGCTACGGGGCCCTCTTGCTCCCCGAAGCCCGCAGGGGGGACCTCCTGCGGTTTACGCCCGCCGAAGCGGAGGACAATTGCGACAGCGCCAGCGGCGGCTTCGACTACAACCACGGCCACCCGCCCGCCGCCCCGGCGGAGGTCGCCAGGCTGGAGGCGCTGCAGGGCGGCCGGAAGGTCCTGCACTCCGAGCTGCTCGCCACCGACGAGAAGGGCGGCCGCGTGGCCCTGTTCCAGTACGAGAACACCGGGGAGGAGGGCCTGCTCCTCCTGGCCTACCTCAACGGGGACAGGCTGGTCGTGGAGGAGTTCACCGCCTGGGTCGATGAAGACGAGGGCGGGGCCTGCTGGCGGGCGGACATGGAGCCGGACGACATCTGCCTGTTCGAGGTCGTGGCGCTGTGCGAAACCGGCGAGGGCCTGGTTCTCGCCTATTGGTGGTACGGGGCGGAGGGGACAGCCAAGTGCACAATGCTGGAGGACGGCGGGACATTCGCCTATTTCCGCCCCGCCTCCGGCGTGTGGTTCTACGACCACTGGGACGACGAGTTCTATCAGGGACATTAATACAACAGTGAAAGAGTGAAAGGAGCATATCTATGGGACTCATCAAAGCGGGCATCGGCGCTTTGGGCGGCGTGATGGCTGACCAGTGGAAGGAATACTTCTACTGCGAGGCCATCGACAAGGACATCCTCGCCGTCAAAGGGCAGAAGCGCACCTCGGCACGCAGCAGCAACACCAAGGGCAGCGACAACATCATCTCCAGCGGCTCGGTCATCGCCGTGGCGGACGGCCAGTGCATGATCATCGTGGAGCAGGGCAAGGTGGCGGAGCTGTGCGCCGAGCCGGGCGAATTCGTCTACGACTCGTCCACGGAGCCGTCCATCTTCAACGGCAGCTTGAGCCAGTCCATCCCGGCGGTGTTCAAGAACATCGGCAAGCGCTTCACCTTCGGCGGCGAGCCGCCCAAGGACCAGCGGGTGTACTACTTCAACACCAAGGAGCTCGTCGACAACCGCTTCGGCACCACCAACCCCGTGCCCTTCCGCGTGGTGGACAGGAACATCGGCCTGGACATCGACATCGCCATCCGCTGCAACGGCGTGTATTCCTACAAAATCGCCGACCCGATTCTGTTCTACACCAACGTGTGCGGCAACGTGGCGGAAGCCTACAACCGGGAGCAGATCGACGCCCAGCTGAAGAGCGAATTCCTCACCGCGCTGCAGCCCGCCTTCGCGAAGATCTCCGAGATGGGCATCCGCTACAGCGCGCTGCCCGGCCACACCATGGAGCTCTCTGACGCCATGAACGAGGTCCTCACCAAGAAGTGGTCGGAGCTGCGGGGCCTGGCCATCGTCTCGGTGGGGGTCAACACGGTCAACGCCTCCAAGGAGGACGAGGACCTGATCAAGCAGCTGCAGAAGAGCGCGGTGATGCGCGACCCCACCATGGCGGCGGCCACCCTCGTGGGCGCGCAGAGCGACGCCATGCGGGCCGCGGCATCGAACCAGGGCGGCGCGATGATGGGCTTCATGGGCCTGGGCATGGCGCAGCAGGCCGGCGGCATGAACGCGCAGAACCTGTTCGCCATGGGCCAGCAGCAGCCGCCCCCGCAGTACCCGCAGCAGGGCGGATATCCGCCCCAGCAGCCGCCCCCGCCGCCCCCCGCCGCGCCCTCCGGGTGGCAATGCGCCTGCGGGCAGGCGGGCAACACGGGCAAATTCTGCATGGGCTGCGGCCAGCCCCAGCCCGCGCCGGCGCCCGCCGGGTGGCAATGCGCCTGCGGCGCGGTGAACCAGGGCAAATTCTGCGCGGAGTGCGGCAAGCCCCAGCCCGCCCCCGGGTGGCAGTGCGCCTGCGGGGCGGTGAACCAGGGCAGGTTCTGCGCCGAATGCGGCAAACCCCAGGCGTAATGTCTGTTGTCTAAGACCTAAACATTCTGAAAGGAGCAACAACCATGGCACTGTTCGACAAGAAAAACTGCGACATCTGCGGGGCCAAGATCGGCATGCTGGGCAACCGCAAGCTGGAGGACGGCAACTGCTGCAAGGACTGCGCCCACCAGCTCTCCCCCTGGTTTTCCGAGCGGCGCAAGAGCACCGTGGAGGACATCAAGGCGCACCTGGCCTACCGCGAGGAGAACAAGCGCAAGCTCCAGCAGTTCAACCCCAGCAACATCGTGGGGGAGAACTGGAAGGTCTTCGTGGACCCGAACATGGGCGTCTTCGCGGTCAGCCGCAGCAACAACTTCCGCGTGGACAACCCGGACCTCATCCTGCTCTCCCAGGTGCTCTCCTGCGAGATCGAGCGGGAGGAGCACCAGCAGGAGGTCTACCAGCAGATGCAGGACGGCTCCAAGCGCAGCTACAGCCCGAAGCGCTACGACTACTCCTACGACTTCGAGGTGAACATCCAGGTCAACACCCCCTGGTTCAACGAGATCAAGTTCAAGCTCAACAACCTGACCATCAAGGACCGATACGACCCGAGCTACCGGCAGTGCGAGGCCCTTGGGGACCAGATCCGCTCCATGCTGCTCTCCGGCAACCGGGGCGGCATGGGGATGGGCGCGGCAGGCATGGGCATGGGCGGCATGGGGATGCCCGGCCAGTACCAGCAGCCGATGCAGCAGGGCTTCCAGCAGCCGATGCAGCAGCAGTACCAGCAGCCGATGCAACAGCAATTCCAACAGCCGCAGCAGCAGTTCCAGCAGCAGCCCATGCAGCAGCCGATGCAGCAGGCGGCCCCGGCCGCGGCGGGGAACTGGTTCTGCCCGTCCTGCGGGACGGCGAACACGGGCAAGTTCTGCCAGGGCTGCGGTGCGGGCAGCCCGCTGTGAATCGGCATCAAAAAATAATCTAGTAGAGAGGTGAGCACATGCCGGCATTACTCGAATACAAATGCCCCAACTGCGCCGGCGCGATCCAGTTCGACAGCGCCACCCAGCAGATGGAGTGCCCCTTCTGCGGCTGCAGCTTCACCATGGAGGCCCTCAAGGCCATGGACGACGGCCTAGGGGCCCAGCAGGAGCTGAGCTGGGAGGAGCCGCAGGGCGCGTGGGGCGACAGCGAAACCGAGGGCATGGCGGTCTACAGCTGCCAGTCCTGCGGGGGCGAGATCGTGGCCGACGCCACCACGGCGGCGACCAAGTGCCCCTACTGCGACAACCCGGTCGTCATGAAGGGGCAGTTTGCCGGGGCCCTGCGGCCCGACGCGGTGATCCCCTTCCAGCTGGACAAGAAGGCCGCGAAGGAGGCCCTGCAGAAGCACCTGCAGAAGAAGCGGCTGCTGCCCAAGGTGTTCAAGGACCAGAACCACATCGACGAGGTCAAGGGCGTGTACGTGCCCTTCTGGGTCTACGACGCCGACATGGACGCCAACCTGCGCTACAAGGCCACCAAGCTGCGCAAGTGGACCTCCGGGAACTACGACTACACCGAGACCAGCACGTTCTACGTCTACCGGGGCGGCAGGATCGCCTTCGACCGGGTGCCGGTGGACGGCTCGACGAAGATGCCCGACGACCTGATGGAATCCGTGGAGCCCTTCGACTGGAAGGGCGCGGTGGACTTCCAGACGGCGTACCTGGCGGGCTATCTGGCGGACAAATACGATGTGGACGCCGCGGCGAGCGCCCCCCGGGCCAACGAGCGCATCCGCAACAGCACGCAGGACGCCTTCGCCAAGACCGTGACGGGCTACACCAGCGTTGCGCCCGAGGGCGGCTACGTCAACCTGCTGGGCGGCACGGTGCGCTACGCGCTCTACCCCGTGTGGCTGCTCAACACCACGTGGAAGGACAAAAAGTTCACCTTCGCCATGAACGGCCAGACCGGCAAATTCGTGGGGGACCTGCCCATGGACAAGGGCGCTTACCGGCGCTGGTTCTGGGGGGTCGCCCTGGGGGCCGGCGCGGCGGTCACCGCGCTCGGGTACCTCATCTGGGCGGTACAGGGGGTGCTGATATGAAAAAGATACTCATTGCCCTGTTTGTGCTTGCGCTGGCCCTGTCGCTGGCCGTGCCCGCCCTTGCCGCGCCGCCGCCCATGGTCGTCGACGGCGCCGGGCTGCTCAGCCGCGGCCAGGCCGCCGCCCTGGACAAGAAGCTCACGGCGATGTCGGCGAAGTACCTGTGCGACACCGTGATCGTCACGGTGGATTCCGTCGGCGGCGACACGCTGAAGGACTACATGGACGACCTCTATATGAACAGCGACTACGGGCAGGGCGAGGACTACGACTGCCTGATGCTCCTGATCGACAAGGAGGAGAAGTCCTGGCGCATCGCGACCTGGGGCGACGTCCCCGCCTTCAACAACGCGGGGCTTGGGTTCCTCGTCGACCGGCTGTACGACGAGCTGTTCGAAGGGGACGACAACGCCGCGCTGGGCAACTACGCCGATTGGTGCGAGCGGTTTTACGCGCAGGCCCTGACCGGCAAGCCCTACGGCGAGGGCTTTTTGCCGCCGGTGGGCAACGAGGCGCCCCCCGCGGTGCTGGCGCGCAGTTCGGACGCGCTCCCCCTGCTGGTGGACGAGGCGAAGCTGCTCGGCGGTGCCGAGGCCGCCGCCCTGGAGGCCAAGCTGCAGGAGCTTTCGGACAAATGGGATAACGACATCGTGATCCTCACGGTGAATTCCATCGGCAGCAAGACGCCCATGGAATACGCCGACGACTACTTCGACTACAACGGCTACGGCCGGGCCACGACCGGCGATATCAGGGACGGCGACGGCCTGCTGCTGCTCATCAACATGGAGGAGCGGGACTGGTGGGTCTCCACCAAGGGCCATGCCATCTTCGCCTTCACCGACGCGGGCATCGAGTTCCTGGGCAAGCGGCTGGTCGCCGACGGCCTGAGCGACGGGGACTACGCGGTGGCCTTCGACGGCTTTGCCGATTGGTGCGACAAATTCTTCGCCCGGGCGGAGACCGGCAAGCCCTACGACAAGGGCCGCCTGCCGAAGACCTCCGCCGACGTCGGCGTGTTGATGTTCTTCGCGTTCGTCGGCGGGCTCATCGTCGCCTGGATTGTGACCAAGGGCATGAAGGGCAAGCTCAAGACCGTGCAAAAGAAGCAGCTGGCGGCGGACTACGTGCGGCCCGGCAGCCTGCAGGTGGCCTACGCCAACGAGCAGTTCCTGTACAAGAACGTCACGCGCGTGAAACAGGAGACCTCGTCCTCCAGCGGCGGGGGCGGGTCGAGCACGCACAGCAGCTCGTCAGGGAGCAGCCACGGCGGCGGCGGGGGGAAGTTCTAGTATGGACTTGTCAAGCTTTCAAAACAAGCGCGTGACCGTCACCTTCCAGGCGCTGCCCCAGAGCGCGGCGGAGCTGCAGGCGCTGCCGCAGGCGGGGCTGCAATCGCCCTATGGCACGGCGGCGCTGACGATCGCCGCCCTGTGCGCCTATGAGCAGAGCCCCCAGGCGGCGGCGGACATGCTGGGTTTCCTGCGCGGGCCGCGCCCCCTGACCCCCCACGACCTGCAGTTCATGCGGGACCGCCTGCGCGGCAAGGGCTACAAGACCTACTCCTTCTTTGAGGGCGCGACGCCGCAGAACAACTACACGCCCGCGCAGCCCTACCGCGTCACGGTGTTCGACAACCCCTACAGCTGGGTCAGCGAGGACACTTCGCAGTCCTCCGCCGGGCCGGTGCAGTACGCCCGGCTGCTGATGCAGTCCGCCGGTGCGGACAGCCCGCGCTGGATCACCATGCGGCTCAAGCCCAGCACGGGCCAGTGGTTCCTGTGGGAGCACCAGCTGCTGGCGGACATCCGCATCCCCGCGGCGGCGGACGACTGGGCATAATTTTTCAGTTTTCAAGGTGCGGCGGAGGGACAAAAAAATACCCTCCACTATACCGGCGGAAACCCCCGTTTTGGCGCACTTTTTTGCGCCAAAACGGGGGTTTTCTGAAAAAAATTTTTTTATGCGTACCTCGGCCCCAGTATCCCCGCGATCCTGTCCAGGGCCTCCAGCTTCGGTTTGCCGTGCAGGTAGTGGCTTTGCCCCGCTTCGCCGTCGCACTCCCACTCGATCAGGAACAGCCTCCACTCCCCGCAGCACACGGGCATGCGGGCAAGGGTCTTGTTCTCGTTGGCGGGCACGGCGAAGCCGCCCTCCAGCAGGGTTTCGCCGCTGAAGGCATCCCGCACGCGGTAGCTGCCCTCCCGCGCCTCCAGGGAGTCGTTGCCCGCCACCAGGGCGATGTTCCAGCTCTCCGGCTCGCGGAACATCAGGTGCAGGGGCCGCTGGGCCCGCTTGATCCAGTGGTAGGCCAGCTTCTTGCCCCAGTACCAGTCCACCACGGCGTCGGAGAACTGCGGCCAGCCGTCCAGGAGGTTCCACCAGATGACGCCCGTGCGCTCCCATTTTCGCAAACGTGCCATTTCAATGAAAAATTTGAAGGCCTCGGCCTGCACCAGCTGCGAGGCCAGGATGAACTCGTCCAGGTCCTCCGGGATGGCCCCCCACATCTCGGCGATCTGCCTTGCCATCATGGCGTTGCGGCCCGCCCAGGGGTCGCCCTTTTTGGCCGTGAAGCAGGAGGCGTGCAGAAACCACTCCGGGTTGTCGTCCCAGGGCTTGGGCTGCGCCGGCCAGAGGCTCTCCGGTGTGAGGAATTTCTCCATGCTCTCCCTGTTCGGACAGCCGTGGTAGCCCATCTCGCTGACGAAACAGGCGCGGGAGTTGGTGTAGAAGGGGCTCTTGAAGTAGTCGCGCGGGCCCCAGAGGTGATTTTCGGCGGGCTGCCCCAGGCCCGCGACATAGTCCGGCCCGTAGTAGGGCGAGCTGGGCAGGTAGTCCCGCGCGCCGTCGTGGTTCTCCACCTCCACGCGCAGCACTTCCCGGGTGAGGAGGTTGCGGTTGGGGTCGTTCAGCCCGGGCACGGTGTAGTAGTAGTCGCACTCGTTGTCGCCGCTCCACAGGGCCAGGCTCGGGTGCTGCCGCAGTTTTTTGATCACGGCGCGGGCTTCCGCGCGCATCTGCGAATAAAACGCCTCGTCCCTTGGGTATAGCCCGCAGGCCATGGAGAAATCCTGCCAGACGAGGATGCCGTATTGATCGCAAAGATCGAAGAATTTGTGATCTTCATAGACATTGCCGCCCCAGCAGCGCACGATGTTGCAGCCCACGTCCGCCAGCATACCGACAGCCTTCTCATAGCGCCCGGCGTCGCGGCTGTGGAAGGAACTCAGCGGCACCCAGTTGCTGCCCTTGCATAGAATCGGCTCACCGTTGACGTAGAAGCAGAACTTGCCGGGCTTCTCGGCGGTCGTGACCTCCGTGCGTTCGAGCTCTATGGTGCGCACGCCGAGGGTGTCCCAGCGCTCGCACAGCAGGTCGTCGCCCTGCCAGAGGGACAGCCGCACCCGGTACAGCGGCTGCGCCCCGTAGCCCGCGGGCCACCAGAGCCGCGGGTGTTCGACGTCGAACTCCTCGCAGCCGGCGGCCGACCACAGCTCCCGCTCCAGGGTGAAAGCGGGCGCGTCCCCGTCGCCGGAAAAGCCCTCCAGCCGCCAGTGCAGGCTTTGGCTGAGATTTGGCGTCTGAAAGACATAGAACAGCCGCAGCCGCGCCCGGTCCGCCCCGCGGTCCACGCTGCGGGTGTGCAGGTACATCTGCGAAACCCGGTGCGGCCCGCGCGCCTCCAGGCGCACGCCGCGCCACAGCCCGCAGGTCACGCAGCGGCACATGATATCCCAGCCGTAGGAGGATGCCGCTCTGCGCAGGCGTAAACCCTCGATGCAGCCGAAATGGGGCCGCGTCACGGCCGGGGTGTCGTCCGCCTGGTCGGCCGCCGCCTCGATGGGCGAGGCCAGGCGCACGGCGAGCTCATTTTCGCCCTCGCGCAGGTACTCCGTCACGTCGAATTCGTGGGCGATGAGGGCGTTGGCGCTGTGCCCGAAGCACACGCCGTTGAGGTAGTAGTCCGCCACGCAGTCCACGCCCTCGAAGACCAGCACAAGCCTTTCGCCTTCCGTGGCGGGGGAGGCGGTGAAGGTCCTGCGATACCACCACTCGTAGAACTCGTAGGGCCGCAGCAGCTGCATGTTCAGCCCCCTGTAGAGGTCCTCCGGCAGCAGGCCGGCCTGCGACAGGGCCAGCTGGGCCTCGCCGGGCACCTGGGCGGGAATGGGTTCTTGCCCGGCCAGGTCAGCCGGGATTTTCACGGGCGATGTGCGCTGCGTCCGCGACGGCCGCTGGGGGAAGCCGAAGAGCTCCCACTGGCCGTCCAGGGATTGCGTCTTGTCCATAAAGCTCACCTCTTTCCAAGATAGGATAAGTATACGGGATTCATTCACGGAATGCAAGCAAAAAGGTGTTGTCAAAGGCCGGAAAATATGGTATAATGCTCAAAAGGGGAGTTTTAAATATGATGAACCGTGAAACCGCGGCAAAGCGCGCGCTGGAATGCTACGAGCGGGCGGGCATTGTCCTCACAGCCGCCGAGCAGGAAAATATCGAGGTCGCCGACTTCGGCCTGGACGACCTCGAGCGCTTTGGGCTGCAGATCGTCGTCTATGTCAACACGCAGCGCGTGTGTGCCAAGGAGATGGCGCTCCTGCCCGGGCAGGCCTGCCCCGAGCACAGGCATGTGGGCGCGCCGGGCAAGGAGGAGACATTCAGATGCCGCTACGGGAGGGTATATCTCAACGTGGACGGCGACGAAGTCATCTTAACGCCCGGGGAGCAGTACACGATCTACCCGGATACGAAGCACTGGTTCCGGGCGGGGCCGCAGGGCGCGGTGATCTCGGAATTCTCCACCAGGAGCACCGACGAGACGGACGTGTTTACCGATCCGAGGATCATAAGATGAGCGGCATCGCGTGCCTTGGCAACCTGATCGTGGACGTCATCAAGGAGATCGACGGCTACCCGGCGCTGGGAAACCTGGCGAGCATCGCTGGGGTGCAGTACGCCACGGGGGGCCTCGTGCCCAACTGCCTGCTGGACCTGGCGGCGATGGACCCCTCCCTGTCTTTGACAGCCGTGGGGCTGGTGGGGCGGGATGCCTACGGCGACCGCGTTGTGAATACGCTCAGCGCCGCCGGGATAGCTACCCGGCGCATCGGCAGGCATGAGTCCCTGCCCACCTCCTTCACCGACGTGATGAGCCTGCGCGGCGGGGAGCGCTCTTTTTTCCACTACCGCGGGGCGAACGCCGCCTTCGGGCCGGGGGACATCCCCCTGGACGAGCTTTTGGCGGAGCTCCTGCATTTCGGGTACATCCTGCTGCTGGACGCGCTGGACGCGCCCGACCCGGCATACGGCACCGTGCTGGCGCGCGTTTTGGCCGACGCGCGGGCGCGGGGCTTTAAGACGAGCATCGACGTGGTGAGCGAGCAGGGCGGCCGCTTCGCCCGCTGCGTGGCCCCCGCGCTGCGCCACGCGGACTACTGCGTGATCAACGAGGTGGAGGCCGCCGCGGTCACGGGCATCGCCTGCCGGGATGCACAAGGGCTGCTGCTGCCGGAGCGCATGCGGCCCATCTGCGAGGCTTTGTGCGCCCTTGGCGTACATACATGGGCGGTGGTCCACTGCCCGGAGGGCAGCTTCGCCTATGATGGGCGGCACGATGTCAGCCTGCCCGCGCTGGCATTGCCGCAGGACGAAATCGCGGGCAAAAACGGCGCGGGGGACGCGTTCTGTGCGGGCGTGCTGTACGGCGCGCACCGCGGCATGGAGCTGCCCGAGGCCCTGCGCCTTGCCACGGCCGCCGCCGCCGCCAGCCTGACGGACGCGAGCGCTTCGGGCGGGCTGCGGCCTGTGGGCGAGCTGTATCAAATGATCGATCGATATGGATTTGAGGATGGGGGGACAGCATGTTAGTCACATTGAAGGAGATTTTGCGGGAGGCCGAAGCGAAACAATACGCTGTCGGCATGTTCAACATGCTCAATCTGGAGATGGCGCGGGGGATCGTCGAGGCCGCCGAGGAGGAGCGCTCGCCCGTCATCCTCGGCGTGGCGGAGGTCCACCTGCCCTACATCCCCTTCGCGTACGCAAGCCTCATCATGAACAAGCTGGCGGCGGAGGCCACGGTGCCCGTGTGCCTGCACTTCGACCACGGCACGGATTCTGACGCGATCCTGCTGGCCGCGAGGAGCGGGTTCACCTCCGTGATGGTCGACGGCAGCGCCCTGCCCTACGATGAAAACGTGCGCGTCACCCGCGAGATCGTGCAGGCCGTGCGGGGCATGCATGTCAGCGTGGAGGCCGAGCTGGGCCATGTCGGTGGCGGGGAGGACGGCAGTGAAAGCGCAAGCGACTATACCGACCCCGCGCAGGTGCGCGATTTCATCGAAAAAACCGGCGTGGACGCCCTGGCCGTGGCCATCGGCACCGCGCACGGGAAATACCTGCGGCCGCCCGTGCTCGACGTGGGGCTGCTGGCGGAGATTGATCAAATCAGCCCGGTTCCTCTGGTGTTGCACGGCGGCAGCGGGCTGAGCGACCTCGATTTCACCCGCACCATCGAAAACGGCATCCGCAAGGTGAATATCTGCACGCAGCTGTGCACGGCGGCCCAGGAGGCCTACGCCGGGAGCGCGAGCTTTGAGCAGAGCCTCATCGACGCGAAGGACGCGGTGAAAGAGGCCGTGCGGCGGAAGATGCGGCTGTTCGGCAGTTCAAACCAAGCATAGGGGGAACCAACATGCAAAGCTTAAGATTTCACGGCGGCAAATTCAAAATCATGCAGGTCACCGACATCCAGGACGCGGCGGACGTGGACGCGGAGACCCTGCGCCTCATCGCCGCCGCCCTGGACAGCGAAAAACCCGACCTCGTCGTGCTCACGGGGGACCAGGTCAAGGGCTACGCGCGCTCGATGAAAAACGGCGAGAACGTGGAGAAAACCATCCGGCAGATCTGCGCGCCGTTTGAGGAGCGGGGCATCCCCTTCACCCTGGCCTTCGGCAACCACGACATCCAGGCGGTGCCCGCCGGGGAGCAGCTCGCGTGGTATACGCAGTCCCCCATGTGTATTGCGCAGGACACGCCGGGGCTCTCCGGGTGCGGGAACCATAACATCATCATCGAGGGCGAAGATGGAACCCCCGCGCTGAACGTCTACATGCTCGATTCCCACGGCAACGCGGGCCTGGGGGGATACCAGCCCCTGGAGCCCGACCAGATCGAGTGGTACAGAAACACGCGGGAAACGCTGCGCGGGCAGGCGGGGGACTACGTGCCTTCGCTGCTGTTCCAGCACGTGCCCGTGGAGGCGACGTACCGGCTGCTGATCCCTCACGACAAAAGAGGGAAGGGCGCCATCCGGGGCTTCGCGGGCTTCAAGGACAAGTATTACACCCTGGATGAGAGCAAGGTCCATCCCGGCGGGCGGCAGGGCGAGACCCTCTGCGTGCCGGGCAGCGACGCGGGGCTCTTCGAGGCGGCGCGCGAGCGGGGCGAGATGCTGGGCATGTACTTCGGGCACGACCACAAGAACAGCTTCGCCGGGCCGGTGGACGGCATCGACCTCGGCTATTGCCCGGGCTGCGGCTTCGCGGCCTACGGCGACGGGGTCCATCGCGGGGTGCGCGTGTTCGAGTTCGACGAGGCCGGCCCCCGCGCCTACCGGACCCGGGTGATCACCTACGGCGCGCTGTTCCACACCAAGCACGTCAAAAAATGGAAGCACTGGCTCACCGACCAGACCCCCAGCAGCATGGACGACGCCATATCGAAGGGCGTCAAGCTGCTGCTCGCGCTGGCGCTCGTAGCGGCGGTGATTGCCGCGCTCATCATTTTGTTATAAAAAACAGGAGGAGACACAGTATTGGCTAAATTATCTGCAGAGACCAAGGGACAAATCCGGCAGGCCGCCCGCCATCCCGTGCAGTGGATGCGCGGCGACGGCCTGCCGGAGGAGAGGATACGCCCGTGGGAGATGGCCGCGCACATCGTGCCGAACCTTTTTTCCGGGCTGCGCAACGGCTTCAGCTGGAACACCATGTACCTGTTCCAGAACGTGTTCGGGGTCAACAAGCGGCAGCAGGCGGTGGCCTCCGTGGCCAGCGCCGTCTGGGACGGCCTGAACGACCCGGTCATCGGCGCCTACATGGACAGCAAAAATTACCCCATGACCATTCACCGCTGGATTGCGCGCGTAAGCGTCCTCGTCACCAACCTGATCGTGATCCTGCCCATGTTCAGCTTTGGCCTGACCCCCTGGCAGCACATCGCCGTGTTCATCGCGATGAATGTTGTGCGGGACTTTTTCGGGACGGCAAGCTCGGTCTCCCACGCAAAAATCTGGGCGCACGCCACCCCATATTCCTCCGAGCGCGCGAAGCTCTCGTGGGCCTCCGGCATCGGCGGCACCATCCACGAGATGCTGGTGCCCCTATACCTCGTGTTCATCGGCCTGCGGGAGGTGATCGGCCTTTCCGAATACAGCATATACATCCTGGGGGCGGCGATATTCACCCTGCCCACCGCCTTCTTGTCCCTGGGGCCGACCTATGTGCTGCAGCGCGTGCCCGATAACCCCACCCCCCCGAAGGAGATGCAGAGCCTCAAGGATTTCTTCGTGGAGTTGAAGGACTGCTTCGTGATCGTCAAACACAACAAGTATTTTATGCTGAACCTGGCCGCGAAGGCCATCACGGTGCTCACCCCCGGCATCGGGGACAACGACTTCTACCGCTTTTGCGGCGTGGACGAGGTGCTGCGCACCGGCAAGATCAAGGGCGAGTTCCTGCTGTGGGTGCGGGATAACGTGGTCTCCGCGCCGGGCGTATTCCTGCAGCCGTTTTCGCTGCCCATCATCAAAAAGGTGGGCGGCCCGCGCAACATGCAGGTGATCTACCAGGGCGCGTTCGCGCTGTGCGCCGGGCTGCGCTTCGCCGTGGGGATGCGCTCCCAGTTCGGGGTGCTCTTCTCCTGGGCCATGGAGCTGATCATCCGGACCTTGGGCAAGATACAGGGCATCGCCGGCTCCATCATCAGCTTTGAGATGCTCGACTACGTGGAGTGGAAGACAGGGCGCCGCAGCGAGGGCGTCAACATGGCTGTGAACGGCCTGCTGGACAAATTTGTCCTCAACAACGTCGATACCATCATAGGCAACCTGGTCATAGACGCCCTGGGCTTTGACCCGAAGGCCGAAAAGCAGCCCGCGCTGTTCATGAAGTGGGCCCCCGTGCTCTATCTGCTGGTGCCCGCCATCGATAACTTCATCTACTTCCTGGCCCGGCTGTTCTATAAATACCCGGCATCTCTGCGCGACCAAGTGGAGGCTGACCTGATCGAGCGGCGCGCCCTGGCGGAGGCGAAAAGGGGAGAGCTTGAGCGGGAGGCTGACCCCGCTTGAATCGCGGAACGCAGAAAATTTTCGGCGGCGCAGGTCAAACCCGCGCCGCCGCCGTGTTTGGTTGCCGCTTATCAACCTGTATGTTCCGATTCGTGTCCAGGGAGTTGCACTCACTTGGCTTTCCGAAACCTTGCTCCCATATGCCGATCGCGATCGGCATTTCTGTCAGCATGCGCAGCCGCACCCGTTGTTGCCGGCCCCGAACAGGCCGTTATCCGGGCAGCAGGCGCCGCCATTGCCCAAGGCACCCAATAGGAGCAAGAGGATGAGCAGAGGCAGGAGCGAGTTGAGGTTGCAATTCATGAGATGACCCCCCATTTTAGTTTGTTGTGCATCTTCGCACACCCCATGGTATGCGGCGCGTCCTTGCTCTATGCACAATGCGCCCGGGTTTTTCCCTGTCCTTGCGGTCAGCCGTTGCAGCAACAATTGTTGTAATCGTTGGCACAGCTGTTGCCGCCGCCGCAGCACAGACAGAGGATGAGGATCAGGAAGATGATATTGCTGTTGCATCCACCACCGAACATGCTTGTGACCTCCTTTCCCGTAAGCTTACACTGCCATCATATGACGTCCGGCGGAAAGGGTGCAAGAAAAAAACAGGGAGCCTCCTGGCTCCCTGTTTTTTCAGTTGTCAGGTGATCAGGCCAGGATGCCGAACAGCCCGCCCTCCCAGAAGTTGAGGCCCACGAGGGACAGCAGCCACTGGAAGCCGACCACCAGTGTCTGGGAAAAGCCCTGGAAGAAGAATTTGTAGATCATGTCGAAATAGGGCTTGAACTGCTCCCAGCCATCGGCAATCTGGTCGCCCAGGGGCTTGGTTGTGGTGGTCGGGGCGGGGGTGGTGGGCAGTGCCGAGATGTCCTGCGCGCCCACCTGCGCCGAGACCGGGTCTGCGTTGATGGAATGGGCCACGACAGCCATGACGGAAAGCACCGCGCACACGCACAGCACGACGGCCAGAATTTTGCGCATTGCCATGATTGGATTCCTCCTTGTTTTATTGATGCTTCAAGTATCCATTGGTCGCTTTATTATACATGATTTCCTCACAAAAAGCAAGCGGATCTGGAAATATTTTTGTCGCATCCGCTATTTGATCTGCCTGATCTCCCCCTTCTTCACCAGGAACACATGCTTTGAAATGTCCATCAGGGGTTTATCGTTCATGGAGTCCGTGTAAAAATTGTCGATCTGCCGGCCGGGATAGCGTTCGCGGAAGGCCTTGACCTTGTTCTCCCGGAAGCAGGCGAACTCCAACTGGCTGGTGATTTCGTTGATCACCGAGCCTATATAATTGCTCACGCCCAGGCGCGCGCAGACCTCCCGCAGGCTCTGCTCGGGGCCGGCGGAGATGATCAGGTCGTCGGGCTGGTGCAGCTGCTGATAGAACGGGTACAGGCGGCGCTCATGCCTGTCCCAAAAATCGCGCGCATCCGCCCGGAAATCTTCGATACCCTCCAGGAATGGCCGCAGCACGCCCCCGACGCGCTCAATGGCCTGGTCGAAGTTTATCCTGCCGCGCTTGTAGTCGATGACGCCGCGCAGCACCTGCGGCGCGTAGCGCACCAGGCCGGGCCGTTTTTTCAGGTAATAAAAGAACATGTGCACGCCGCTCTCGCCGTTGTAAAGCGTGTTGTCGAAGTCGTAGACGTTCATGAAGAAAATTCTGCCTCCCTATTTGATTTGGGTGAGCTCCCCCTTTTTCACCAGGAACACGTGCTTTGAGATGTCCATCAGCGGCTTGTCATTCATGGAGTCCGTGTAGAAGTTGTCGATCTCCCGGCCGGGCCAGCGCGCCTGAAAGGCCTTGACCTTGTTCTCCTTGAAGCAGACGAACTCTATCTCGAAGGTCTCCTCGTTGACCACCGTGCCGATGTAGTTGGCGATCCCCAATCGCGCGCATATCTCCCGCAGGCTCTGCTCCGGGCCGGCGGAGATGATCAGGTCGTCGGGCTGCTGCAGCTCTTTATAAAAACTGCAGATGCGGTGCTCGTGCCTGTCCCAGAAGACGCGCGTGGCCTCCCGGTAATCCCCGAGGCCCTCCAGACAGGCCCGCATGACCTTCGTATACCGCCGGGCCACCTGGTCGATCGTGATCCCATGGCGCTTGTAGTCCACGATGCCGCGCAGCGCCGAGGGGATGAAGCGCACCAGCAGAGGCCTTTTTTTCAGGCAGAACAGGAAGAAATCCAGGGCGCTTTCGCCGTCGTAAAGGGTGTTGTCGAAGTCGTAGACGTTCATTTGAGGCTCCCAGCTATGTATATATCATATATCAGTCGCATTTGCAACGGAAAGTCCTACCGGTCGGACCAAAAAATTGCATTGCCTCCTGCTTTAGTGCTCCGCACAACCACCCCGGCCTGCGGGCCACCCCTCCTGGGAGGGGTGCCTCCGCAGAGGCGGGGTGGTTGTGCGGAGCACCCGAAAGTCCTACCGATCGGACCAAAATTTCCTGTCCAGGCTCCTGTACTGTATCGCCTCGGCCAGGTGCGGCGCCCCGATGGCCTCGCTGCCCTCCAGGTCGGCGATGGTCCTCGCCACGCGCAGGATCTTGTCATACGCCCGGGCCGAGAGCCCCAGCGCGGCGAAGGCGCTCTCCAGCAGGCGGCGGCCCTCGGCGTCCAGGCGGCAGAACTCGCGGGTGTGGGCGGCGTCCATCTGCCCGTTGGCGTGCAGGCCGCGGCTCTTGAAGCGCTCCTGCTGCACCCCGCGGGCGCGTTCGATGCGCTCACGGACAAGCGAAGAGGATTCGCTTTTCTCCTCCGAGGCAAGGCGCTTAAAATCCACCGGCGGCACCTCGATGTGAATGTCCAGCCGGTCCAGCAGGGGCCCGGAGACCCGCGAGAGATACCGCTGGGCCGCGCCGGGCGGGCAGGTGCACCGCCGGCTGGGATGCCCGAAAAACCCGCAGGGGCAGGGGTTCATGGCGCAGACAAGCATCACCGCGCAGGGATACCTCACCGTGCCCGCCGCCCGTGAAATCGACACCGAGCCGTCCTCCATGGGCTGGCGCAGCACCTCCAGGGCCACGCGGTTGAACTCCGGCAGCTCGTCCAGGAACAGCACGCCGTTGTGCGCCAGGCTCAGCTCGCCCGGGCGTGGGATGCTCCCGCCGCCGGAGAGCCCGGCCGCCGAGACCGTGTGGTGCGGCGAGCGGAAGGGCCTCTCGCGGATGAGCGACATGTTCATGGGCAGCTCCCCGGCCACGGAGTAGAGCTTGGTGGTCTCCAGGCTCTCTGCGGGCGATAACGGCGGCAGCACGGAGGGCAGGCGCTTGGCCAGCATGCTCTTGCCCGAGCCCGGCGGGCCGATCATCAGCACGTTGTGATTGCCCGCCGCGGCCACCTCCAGGGCGCGCTTGGCCTCCCGCTGGCCCTTCACGTCGGCAAAATCCGGCAGTGCGAGGGGAGACGGCTTCGCCTCCAGCGGCATGGCGGGCTTCAGTTGTTCCTGCCCGCGCAGATGGGCCAGCAGCTCTTTGATATGCGCCACGGGGTAGACCTTGATGCCCTCCACAATGGCGCCTTCGGCAGCGTTTTCCGCAGGGAGAAAAATCTCCTCCCAGCCGGCGTCGCGCGCCTGGATCACCATGGGCAGCGCGCCGTTGACCCGCCGCACCGCGCCGTCGAGGGAGAGCTCGCCGAAGAACGCGGATCTCGGCGACATCTGTTTCAACTGCCCCGAGGCCGCCAGCAGGGCCACGAGCATCGGCAGGTCGTAGAGGGGGCCCTCCTTGCGGCGATCGGCGGGGGCGAGGTTCACCGTGATGCGGCTGACGGGGAAATGGCAGCCGCAGTTTTTCATGGCGGCGCGCACGCGGTCGCAGCTCTCCTTCACCGAGGCGTCCGGCAGGCCGACGATATCGAAGCGCGGCAGGCCGTTGGTGCAGTCCGC